>MDTE01062709.1_pt1 | contig 29335 bp, 29 predicted proteins | sample 811231 | NCBI WGS metagenome assembly MDTE01 (sample SAMN05326651, study PRJNA326480) | marine metagenome | isolation source: seawater | place: Indian Ocean: Red Sea | collected 2010 | reverse complement strand
TGACATCAAGGACCCGGGTGCGGTCGAACGCGCCGTCGCGGGCGCCGATACCGTCATCAACCTGGTTGGCATTCTCGCCGAACAGGGCCGCCAGAATTTCCGTGCCGTACATGTCGACGCGCCGGCGGCGATCGCCCGCGCCGCGGCGACCCAGGGTGTCGAATCCCTCGTGCATGTGTCCGCCGTCGGCTCATCGCGCCAGGCGCTGTCGGAATATTCCCGTTCGAAGTCGGCCGGCGAAGAGGCCGTGCGCGAGGCGTATCCAGATGCCGTCATCATGCGCCCGTCCGTGATCTTCGGACCCGAGGACGGGTTCTTCAATCTGTTCGCCGGTCTGGCGCGGTTCGCACCGGCCCTGCCGCTGTTCGGCGGCGGGACGACGCGGTTCCAGCCGGTCTATGTCGCCGATGTCGCCGATGCGGTGTTGCGCGGTGCATCCGATGCGTCCGTGAAGGGGCAGACATTCGAGCTCGGCGGACCGCGCGTCTACACCTTCGCGGAACTGATGGAGCTGATGTTGTCGGAGGTTCGCCGCAAGCGGATGCTCGTGCCGGTGCCGTTCATCGTCGGTGACATCCAGGCCACCTTCGCCGACTTGATCCCTAGCCTCGGCGGCCTGGTGCCGAAGCCACCGGTCACGCGCGACCAGATGAAATCCCTGCGCGCGGACAATGTCGTCGCGCCCGATGCAAAGACCCTGTCGGATCTGGACATTCAGGCGACGGCGGTCGAGACGATCATCCCGACCTATCTCCACCGGTATCGCCGTGGCGGCCGGATCGGCCGCGCATCCTACGTCGACTGACGCGCGCGTCTAGAAGAGCCCGTAGGCCCAGGCCAGGATGAGGCCACCGAGGATGATCCTGTAGATCACGAACGGCCCGAAGCCGGCAAAACGCAGCCAGCGCAGAAACAGGACGATGGCCACCAGCGCCGTGACGAAGGACAGCACCGCCGCCACGAACGCATCACGCGTCAGGACCGGGTCGTCCGTTTCGAACAGGCGCATGCCGATCAGGATTCCGGCACCGGCGATCGCCGGGATCGACAACAGCATCGAGAATCGGGCGGCTTCACGGCGGTCGTAGCCAAGGAACCGCGCCGCGGTGATGGTCACGCCGGAACGGCTGGTCCCCGGTACCAGGGCAAGGATCTGCGCGAGACCGATGATCGCCGCGTGCGGGATCGACAGATGTTCGATCCTGAGGATAGTCATGCCCAGCCGGTCACCCAGGAACAGCAGGATGCCGAACCCGACCGTCGTCCAGCCCACGATGACCAGTGTGCGGAACGAATTCTCGAGCAGGGCCTCGCCGAAGAAACCGGCGATGACGATGGGGATCGTGGCGATGATCAGATAGCCCGCCAGGCGCCCCCCGTCATGCTTGCGTCCGCGCGCCGTCTCGAAGGTGCCGACCGCGATGAAAACCAGGTCGCGCCAGAAATACAGCGCGACGGCGAACAGGGTGCCGACATGCACCGCCACGTCGATGATCAGGGTGTTCTCGGACAGGTCCAAGAATTCCGAGCCGACGCGCAGATGGCCCGACGAACTGACAGGTATAAATTCCGTGACGCCCTGGATGATGGCGAGAACGACGATTTCGAAAAGCGGCATGGCGTCCTGGCCCCGACCCGACAGGAGTGCGTCTTATAGCATTCGCACCTGCGCCGGGATACGGGAAGTGGCGGGCCCGCGTGGGTGGTTCAGCCACTGAAACAACCGGCGGATCGCGGGTTGCCCGTTGCCCCGCTCACGTTACAGTAACGACCGGATTTACCAGGGGGCGAAGATGTCGAACGACAACACGGTCAAGATGACCGACCGCATTCATCCGCAACAGGCCGAGGCGATGCAGCGCAACGCCGAGATCGTCGAGGGTCTCGGCGGCCCGGGTGAGGGAATCGAGGAGGTTCGCGAGCGGGCCGAGGCAGCTCGCGCCGTGTGGAACGAAGGCGGCCCGGACATGGACGTCAAAGAAGCCCGTACGATCCCGGGCCCGTTCCGCGACGTGCCCGTGCAGTTCTACAGGCCGGTGGCGGATGGCGACCTTCCGGTCTTCGTGTACTTGCATGGCGGCGGATTTCGTATCGGCAGCCCGCTGTCCAATGACCGCCAGACACGTGAACTGGCAAAGCGTTGGGGCGGTGCGGTGATCAGTGCCGACTATGTGCACGTGCCCGAACACACCTTCCCCGATCCGGTGGACGAGATCGTCGCGGTGCTGGAATGGCTGGCAGAGAATGGCGGTGCGTGGGGCCTGGATACGGACCGCATCGCCATCGGCGGTGCGTCGGCAGGCGCCAGCGTGTCGTTGGGTGCGGCCTATACGCTCAGGGACAAGGGCAAGGGGGATTTGCTGAAGGCTGCGGTGTCGCTGTACGGGGTGCTTGACTACAACTTCGAGAGCGATTCGATGCGCAATCTCGGGGGCGGTGACTTCATGCTGACCGTTGATTACACGCGCATGGTCTATGACGGCTACACGCCCAACGAGGCGGATCGCAGCGATCCGCGGGCGTTTGCGGCGCAGGGCGATCCGACGGATTTCCCGCCGGTCATGGTGGCAGCGGCCGAGCTCGATCCGATCCGGGACGATTCCCTGACATTCGCACAGAAGCTCAAGGATGCGGGGGTGCGTCACCGGCTCGAAGTCTATCCCGGCGTGATGCACGCCTTCTTCGGCTATTCCGGCATCGTGGATGAAGCCACGCGCTGCATCGATGACATGTCGGTCTTCCTCGCGACCCATCTGGGACGGGGCTAGACCATGGGCGTTGCAATCCTGGCGCTGGTGGTTTCGGTCGTCCTGATTTTCGTCGTGCCGCCGGTCGGCATCATCACCACGCCGCGTGCCGATCAACCCCTGGCGGTCTTCACCGCCTTGAAAGCCTTGGTCACCTCAGGAACGGAATCCTCGATCGGGAACCGCTCGGCCGATGAACCGCCGACATAGCCATCGAGCTGCGGCGCCAGTTTCACGAACTCGGCGAAATGCTCGGGCACTTCGATGGAGCCGCCGTGGCAGGTGATGATCCGGTCTTCGTACTTCGAGCCCAGAGCGTCGGTGCAGATCGCGACCCGTTGTGCGGAGTCCTCATAGTTCATCACCGTCTCGGAACCGATGGTGCCGCCCGAGGAATTGCCGAAATGGACGATGATGTTGTCCACGCCGGCCTCTGCCATCGCCAGGCATTCCTCCGGTGTGGTGCAGAAGGCTTTGGTGAACAGGCCCTGGCGGCTGGCATAGCCGAGCAGGTCAATCTCGCGCTGGTAGCCGGTGCCGGTTTCTTCGAGGTCGGAACGGAACTTCCCGTCGATCAGTGCCAAGGTGGGGCAGTTCATGACACCGTGATAACCCACGGCGGCAAGACGATCGACGAACTTCTCCATATCCCGGGTCGGGTCGACGCACAGGATGCCGGCGATGACGGGGCAGTCGTCGATGACGTTCAGCAGGGAACGTTCGCCAAGCTCGAGGGTGATGGCATTGGCGTCGCCGATGGGCAGGTAACCCGCCATCGAACTCAGGCCCTGCATCCGGAAATAGGCGAGAATGTGGGTTGTGATCATGTCCGCACCGCCACGCGCGGCCATCTTGGCCGTGATGCCGGTTCCGCAAAGCGCGTCATAAATGGTGCGCCCCGCCGCACGCTCGGCGCGCAAGCGCTGCATGATTGTTTCCCTGTCCAGATTGTTCGCCATCGCCTGTACTCTCCGGTGTCCTGTTTGATCGACAGTCTAGCGTGTTTTATCGGGTGCTTCCGCCTGCCGATCAAGGGTCAGGGCCGGCCTCGCAGGCGCAAGCCGCGGCGCGCGCAACCGCTTCCCTTGAATCGCGCGCCTCGTTTAGTCTTGCCGCGCAATGCGGACGCTCTACCACCTCTGGCTTTGCCCCTATGCGCGCAAGGTTCGCATTGCGCTTTCGGAAAAGAAGCTGCCGTTCGAACTCGAGATCGAAAAGGTCTGGGAGCGGCGGGATGAATTTCTGTCCCTCAATCCGGCCGGCGAGGTACCGGTCCTGATCGAGGCCAATGGTGGCGACGGACCGCCGCTGGTGCTGGCCGATTCCGGTGTCATCTGCGAGTACCTTGAGGAGGTTTGCGCCGAGCCTGCCCTTGTGGGGGGGGGTGCGGAGGCACGCGCCGAGGTGCGTCGCCTTTCGACCTGGTTCGATCTCAAGTTTCAGCGCGAAGTGACGGTCAATCTCGTCGACGAGAAGATCAACAAGCGGTTCCTGGGACTGGGGGCACCCTCCTCGTCGGCCATCCGGGCCGGCCACGCCAATATCAGCGTGCACCTGGCCTATATCGAGTTTCTGATCGAGCGCCGCAACTGGCTTGCCGGGCCTGATTTCTCGCTCGCCGATATCAGCGCTGCGGCACAGATTTCATGCGTCGATTATGTGGGTGACGTGCCCTGGGAAGATTTTCCCGAAGCCAGGACCTGGTATGCGCGGATCAAGTCGCGGCCGAGCCTGCGGCCGATCCTCGCCGATCATATTCCCGGGATCCCGCCGCCGAAACACTACGCCGATCCGGATTTCTAGGCTCTCTGCCGGAACACAAAGCGGCGCCGACTGTTACCTGTCGACCTGCACGTCCATCTGCTGCAATGCGCTGCGGGCGGCATCGGCCGCGCGCGAGCCCGGCGCGACCGACAGGACGCGCAGCCAAGCCGTCCGGGCCGCCCCGAACTCCTGCACCTGGGCGTGGATCGCACCGAGCTCGACTAGGGCATCGGGCTGGTCCGGGTCGACGGCGAGTGCTCTTGCAATGTCGTCGCGAGCCAGATCCGTCACGTCGAGCAGGCGATAGGCCGCGGCACGGAATACAAGAGCGTCGAGGCGCGAGGGATCGCGGTCGATCGCGGCGGAGAAATCGTCAATGGCTTCCCAGTACTCTCCGCTGCGGGCCAGGGCGTCACCCCGATCGATCCACAGTTCGGGGTCCTCGCCGTCCAGTTCCAGCGCGCGGGTCAGTGCGGCGTGGGCACGGCTCAGGTCGTTGGCATGCAACCAGACGCTGCCGGCCTGGCCGAGGATCGCCGCCCGCTCGCGATTGCCCGCACCCGGCATCCCGGTGGCAAGATCCTCCAGCCGTTTTCCCGCCTCGCTGAACTGGCCCAGCTCGAACAGTGCAAGCGCCACGCAATGCAGTGCAGGCGGTCCGCCGCCCTCGTCGCGCCATGCGATCGCGGCCTCGAAACCGGTGTCCGGGTTGCGGCGCGCCTCGGCGAGGCAGACCTGGTAGGCCCGGCCCGGCGGCAGCTCGGCATAACGTTGCTGGGCACTGGCATCGTGCGGGATGCCGGTCAGCCCGGCGGTGATCGCCAGGGCGGCAGCAAGGAAGACGGGCAGAGATGGACGGCGCAACGCGCGGGCTCCTATTCTGATGGTTCCGGTCTAGCAGCGCGGCGGAGTTTGCGCAAAAACCCGGAAGCATTATGGCAACGATAAGGACATCGATGAGCGCGTCCACAATCTTCATGTTCGGCCTGGGATACAGTGCACGGGTTCTGGCGGACAGGTTGATGGCCGACGGCTGGGTGGTGCGCGCGACGGTGCGCGCGACGGACAAGGCCGATGCGCTCACCGCCGAGGGCATTCAGACCTTCGTCTTCGATGGGGCCGCACCGGTCGCGGATATCGCCGGGGGCCTCGATGGGGTCACCCACGTTCTGTCCTCGGTGCCGCCCGGTGCGGACGGAGATCCGGTCCTGCGTCATCACGGTGCCGATCTGGCGGCGCGGGCCGGACAGATCGGATGGGCGGGCTACCTTTCGACCACGGGTGTTTACGGCGATCGCGCCGGCGGCTGGGTGGACGAAACTTCGGACCTGACGCCGGCGACCATGCGCGGGGAACGACGGGTCGAAGCCGAGGCGGGCTGGTGCCGGCTGTGGACGGATTCCGGTCTGCCGGTTCATCTGTTCCGGCTGGCTGGCATTTACGGGCCCGGGCGCAACGCGCTCGAGACCGTGCGGGCCGGCGGGGCGCGCCGGGTGGTGAAACAGGGACAGGTGTTTAGCCGCACCCATGTCGAGGACATTACCGCGGTTCTTGAAGCCTCGATCGCAAGGCCCCGCCCGGGCGCCGCCTATAACGTCTGCGACGATGATCCGGCGCCGCCCCAGGATGTGATCACCCATGCCTGCGAGTTGCTCGGGGTCGATCCGCCGCCGGAAATTCCGTTCGAAGAAGCCGAGATGTCGGAGATGGGGCGGAGCTTCTATGCCGAATCGAAACGCGTCTCGAACCGGCGCATCAAGGACGAGCTGGGGGTGGCCCTCCGCTATCCCGACTACAAGGCCGGGCTGGCGGCGCTGCTGGCCGAGACCTGATCGCACAGACGTTCGACCACCGAGACCAGGCGGGCCAGGTCGTGGGGTTCCGACAGGCGGTGGCCGCCATCCTTCACCAGGATCAGTTCCACATCGTGCGACGTCAGCGCATCCATCAGTTTCTGCGACTGGGTCCAGGGCACGTCCGGATCGGCGGTGCTGTGGATCAGCCGAACGGGCATGTCCAGCGCCAGCGGTTCGACGAGCACCAGATGGTTGCGTCCCTCTTCGAGCAGGTCGCGGGTGATGACATAGGGTTCGTCGGAATATTCCGACGGCGCCTCGAAGTAACCCTGTTCGGCGATCCGGGCCCGGGCCTCGTCGCCCAGCCGTGCCGGGAGCAGGTCTTCGGTAAAGTCGGCGGCCGCGGCAATGGTGACCATGCCGGCGATCTGCTGTGGCCCCGTCTCGCCGGAAAGCTCGCGCGCCACCAGGGTCGCGATCCAGCCACCCATGGACGAGCCCACCAACACCAGATTCCCGTCCAGCCCGGCGACGGTCGTGCCGGCGTGCCGGATGACCGTCAGTGCGTCGTCGCGCCAGCGCCCGATGGTGCCGTCGCGGAACGCGCCGCCCGAGGCGCCGTGACCGGAATAATCGAGCCGCAGGAATGAGCGGCCCGAGGCGCGCGCCCAGTCTTCCAAAACGGTTGCCTTCTGCCCGGTCATGTCGGACATAAAGCCGCCGAGGAACACGATTCCCGGACCGGGTGCGGATGACTCGGCGGGCGTGGCAAAATACGCGAGTGCCGTGCCATCCTCGGCATCGATAAAGGTCGGGTTGTTGTCGGCGCAAACCATCGGAAAAGAACGCATCTGGATGAACGAGGCTTCCGATTCTAACACCGCGCCGGGTGAGGCTGCGAGCCGGTCGGCGGCCGAGCCTGTGGCGCCGGAAACGACCGGGCGCCTGCCGGTGGTGCTGCAGGTCTTGCCGTTGTTGGATGTCGGCGGCGGCGGTGTCGAGCGCAGCGCCATCGATGTCGCGGAAGCGCTCGTGCTTGCCGGCAAGGAGACGATCGTTGCGTCTTCGGGCGGGCGCCAGGTGGTGGAACTTCAGCGCCGGGGCGTGCGCCATGTCGAACTGCCGCTCGCCTCGAAGAATCCTTTGGTCATCCGCCGCAACATCGCGCGGCTGGCAGAGCTGATCGAACGAGAGCATGTGGAGTTGGTCCATGCGCGCTCGCGCGCGCCGGCCTGGAGTGCCCGGGCGGCGGCCCGCGACGCCGGTCTGCCCTTCGTGACGACCTTTCACGGCACCTATAATTACGGGTCCGGCATGTTCGGCCGGCTCAAGAAGCGCTACAACGCGGTCATGGCGGATGGCGACGTGGTGATCGCCAACTCCCGCTTCATCACCGAACATGTGCATGCGAATTACGCGGTGCCCGATGATCGGATCCGGACGGTGCCGCGCGGAATCGACACGGCACGTTTCGATGCCGAGGGGTTTAATCCGAACCGGATGGTCGATCTCTCGACGCAATGGCGGCTTCCCGATGAGAATGCCGTTGTGCTCTTGCCGGGCCGCCTGACCCGGTGGAAGGGCCAGATCCTGTTCATCGAGGCCTTGGCCCGGTTGCGGGTGCGGCGGGGGGTTGAGAATTTCCGGATCACCGGCCTGCTTGTCGGATCCGATCAGGGGCGCGAGGCCTATCGGCGGGAACTCGAGGAGCAGATTTCCGACAAGGGCCTGGGCGGCAATGTTCAGATTGTCGGCCACTGCGACGACATGCCGGCGGCTTACATGCTCTCGGACGTGGTGGTCTCGGCCTCGACGGACCCCGAAGCCTTCGGCCGTGTCATCGCCGAAGCGCAGGCGATGGGGCGTCCCGTTGTGGTCGCCGATCATGGCGGCGCCACCGAGCAGGTTCTGGCGGGCCAGACGGGCTGGCGCTTCGCACCCGGTGATCCCGATGCATTTGCCGATGCGCTGGAAACAGCGCTCGATCTCGGCGCGGACCGGCGCGCCGCCTTGGCCGAGCGCGCGGCGGCGCATGTTCGTGAGCACTACTCCAAGACGGGCATGTGTGCGGCAACCCTGCGGATCTATGCCGCGTTGCATGAAGCCCATTCGCGATGACCGGCCAGCGTATTCTGGTCATCAAGTTGGGGGCGCTCGGCGATGTGGCCCAGGCGACGGGACCGTTCGCCGCGATCCGCGCCCATCACCCGGATGCACACATCACGCTGCTCACCAGTTCCGCCTATGCCGGCTTTCTGGAACAGTCGGGCTGGTTCGACGAGGTCTGGATCGACGAGCGCCCGAGCTGGAAGGATCCGCGCGGCTGGTTCCGCCTGCGCCTGCGCCTGCGCCGCGGCCGATTTGACCGGGCCTATGATCTGCAGACCTCGGATCGCTCCAGCCTCTATTTCCAGCTGATGCTGCCGGGCAGGCGGCCCGAATGGTCGGGGATCGCGCGCGGCGCCTCCCACAAGCATGCGAATGGCGGCCGCGACGATATGCACACGATCGATCGCCAGGCCGAACAATTGGCGATGGCGGGGCTCGACACGGTGCCGCCGCCGAGCCTCGACTGGGTTGCGGCGGACACGTCGCGGTTTGCCCTGACGGCGCCCTATGTCCTGTTCGTGCCGGGCGGCTCGGCGCACCGGCCCGAGAAACGCTGGCCCGTCGGCTCGTTCACGGAGCTTGCGCGCCGGCTGGCGGCCTGCGGGGTCACACCGGTGCTGATCGGGGCCGGGCCCGACGCCCACGCCACGGGCACAATCGATTCCTTCTGTGACGCGGCGCGCGACTTGACGGCCGATACCAGCTTCGCCGAGATCGTCGCCCTGGCCCGCGGTGCGGCCAGCGCCGTGGGGAACGACACGGGTCCCATGCACCTGATCACGATCGCCGGCTGCCCGTCGGTGGTGCTGTATTCCCAGGCCTCGGACCCGGCCCTGTGTGCTCAGAAGGGGGTGGACGTGACCATTCTCCGCCACGATCTTCTGAGCGAACTTTCCGTCGACGAGGTTGAAGCGGCTCTCAAGCTGGATTAAATGCTGCGCGTGCGCCCGGTTTGGTTAACCGGGCGTTATAGGTTTCGAACCACAACGGACACGACATGGTAGACCCCGCCGAAATAAACCAGATCACGATTTCCCTGCCCGACGGCAGCGCCCGCACCTTTGTGGGACCGGTGACTGGTGCCGAGATCGCGGCCGATATCGGCTCGGGCTTGGCGAAGGCTGCGCTTGCCGTGAAGGTGGATGGCGAGGTGCGTGACCTTGCCCGGCCGATTGAGGCCGATGCGGAGATCGCGATCGTCACGTCGAAGGACGACGATGCGCTCGAGCTGATCCGTCACGACGCGGCCCATGTGCTGGCCGAGGCTGTGCAGGAACTGTTTCCGGGAACCCAGATCACGTTCGGCCCCGCGACCGAGGACGGGTTCTATTACGATTTCCACCGCGCCGAGCCGTTCTCGTCGGATGATTTCGCCGCCATCGAGAAGAAGATGGAGGAGATCGTCGACCGCGACGAGGAGATCATCCGCGAGGTGTGGTCGCGCGACAAGGTGCGCGCCTTCTTCGAAGAGCAGGGCGAGACGTTCAAGGCCGAGTGGGTTGGTGAACTGCCGGAAGGCGAGGACATCACCATGTATCGCCAGGGCGACTGGATCGACCTTTGCCGTGGGCCGCATCTGCCCTCGACGGGCCGGTTGCCGAAGGCGTTCAAGCTGATGAAGCTCGCCGGTGCCTATTGGCGCGGCGATGCCGCCAACGACCAGTTGCAGCGGATCTACGGCACGGCGTGGCGCAACCCGAAAGAGCTCAAGGCCCATCTCACGATGATCGAGGAGGCCGAGAAGCGCGACCATCGCCGCATCGGCCGCGAGATGGACCTTTTCCATTTCCAGGACGAGGCGCCGGGTGCAGTGTTCTGGCACCCGAAGGGCTGGGCTCTGTTCCGTCTGCTTGTGGACTACATGCGCCGTCGCCAGGAAGAGGCCGGCTATGTCGAGATCTCCACGCCGACCCTGATGGATCGCGCAATGTGGGAGACGTCTGGTCATTGGGAGAGCTTCCGCGAGCATATGTTCACGACCGAGACCGAAGACGGTCGGATCTACGCGGTGAAGCCGATGAACTGTCCTGGCGGAACCCAAGTCTACAAACAGGGAAACCGTAGTTATCGCGACCTGCCCATTCGTATGTCGGAGTTCGGCAAGGTCAACCGGTACGAACCGTCTGGTGCCCTGCACGGGCTGATGCGGGTGCGTGAGTTCACCCAGGACGATGCGCACATCTTCTGTACGCCGGATCAGATGGAATCCGAATGCCAGACGGTCGTCGGCCTGATTCTCGACATCTATCGGGAGTTCGGCTTCGACGACGTGCGGATCAAATTCTCCGACCGGCCGGAGAAGCGGATTGGATCGGCCGCGGTCTGGGATTCGCTCGAGGCCGCGTTGAAGGGTGCGCTTGAGAGCATGGAGCTCGATTACACCTACAACCCGGGCGAGGGCGCCTTCTACGGACCCAAGCTGGAGTTCGTGCTGCGTGACGCCATCGGCCGCGACTGGCAGTGCGGGACGTTGCAGGTCGATATGAACCTGACCGAACGCTTCGATATGAACTATGTGGGCGCGGACGGCGAGAAGCATCGCCCGGTCATGCTGCACAGGGCGCTGTTCGGGTCGCTGGAGCGTTTCACGGGCATCCTGATAGAGCACTATGCCGGGCGTTTCCCCGTGTGGCTAGCACCCGTCCAGGCGGTCGTGGCGACGATCACGAGCGACGCTAATGAATATGCCGAGGAGGTTGCGGCCGCGTGCCGGGCCGCCGGGCTGCGGGTCGAGGCCGACCTGCGCAACGAAAAGATCAATTACAAGGTGCGCGAACATTCGCTGCAGCACGTTCCGGCGATCCTGGTGGTTGGCCGCCGGGAGGCGGAGGAGGGCACGGTCGCTGTCCGTCGCCTCGGCACGAAGGAGCAGGAAGTGCTTGCGTTGGGGGACGCGGTCGGCAAACTAAGCGCCGAGGCACAAAGCCCTGCGGCGTTATACGCTGAATAAACAACCAATGTCGTTTGAAATAACGCTGGAAGGAGAACTGTAATCGCTAGGCGTCCAGTAGATGCGAGCCCGCCGAAAAAAGACGGGCCGCGAACCAACGAGGATATCGAGGTCTCGGAAGTACGCCTCGTTGACGAGAATGGCGAACAGGTTGGTGTCGTCAGTACGGAATTGGCCCTGCAGCGCGCCATCGCCGCGGGCCTCGATCTGGTGGAGGTGTCGCCGAACGCCGACCCGCCGGTTTGCAAGATCATCGATTACGGGAAGCTCAAATATCAGGAGCAGAAAAAGCGCAACGAGACGCGCAAGAAGCAGAAGACGATCGACGTCAAGGAGATCAAGCTTCGACCGAACATCGACACCCATGACTATGACGTGAAGATGCGCAACGCCCGCCGGTTCATCGATGATGGTGACAAGGTGAAGGTGACCCTGCGCTTCCGTGGCCGCGAGATGGCCCATCAGGACCTGGGTGCCCAGGTTCTGCAGCGAGTCCGCGAAGAACTGGACGAGATCGCAAAGGTTGAGCAGATGCCCAAGATGGAGGGCCGCCAGATGGTGATGGTGATGTCGCCGCGCTAGGCCGGAACAACACGGCCCAGACAAACGAAGCCCCGAGCGGTTGCGCTCGGGGCTTTTTGTTTGTCGGCACGCCGGTACCGACCGGATGTATGTCCGTGCTGAAGCCGGGTGAGGCGGCTAGTTGGTGCGCAGCTGGCTGATCGCGCCGGCCCAGTTTAGGTCCGTGACCAGTTTCTCGAAGCCACCGACCTGTCCGAGGAACTGGTCACGGGTTTTGCGACCAGCGGGGCAATCAGTAATGCAGCGCGCGATGGCCTGGTCAGGCATTTTGTCAAAACGGTCGCGCAGGGATAACGCTGACGGTCAGGAATGGGCCCCGGCCACCTCCAGCATTATCTCCGCCAGCGCGTCGGGTGCAGAGAGCTGCGGCGCATGGTCGGTGTCGAGTGAATAGAGTTCCCCGACCGGTGTCTCGGTGTACATCCGCGCCTGCAGTTTGTGAAACACCGACTGATCGCGCAGCGTTTCGATATAGACCCGCGGTACGGTGCCGAACTTTGCTTCACTCAGTTGCAGCTTGGAGCGCCGCCCGCCCTCGGGCTGAGGGGTGAGCCGGGCCGCGGCTGCGAGCCCGTCGTCGGGAGCGGCGGTGTTGTAGAACACGGCCATGGCCGATGCCGGGTCGATCATCGACAGATGCCCGTCATCGGAATAGCCGACCCGAGCATGTGCCCCGGTCATCCAGTCTTCCCAGGCCCGGTCGTAGAAATCGACGATGGATTCCCCGTCGGGCAGCAGGAAGGCGCACAGATAGACCGCAACGGCGATTTGCGTCGGGCGCAGTTCCGACGCCTGGGCCACCACCGTGCCGCCCATGGAGTGACCGACCAAAATGACGGGGTCTTCGCCCGTGTCAATCAGGCCGGCGACATGTTTGGCATAGACCATGGTCGTCACGTCAGCGGGCTCCGCGCTGTCATTGTGACCGTTGCCCGGCAGGTCGACGGCGATGGCCGTGTGGCCGGCGACTTCGAGCAGCGGGACCACCCGGGCCCAGGCCCAGGCGCCCTGCCAGGCGCCGTGCACCAGGACAAATCTCGCCACGGTCAGTCGTCCGTCTCGAGGCGGGTTGCGGTGTACATGGACACACGGTAGGGGCCGGAAAAGACCGGCTCGTATTTCGGCGGATTGTCCGCGTCCGTGCAGGTCGGGATGCACGCGATCTCGGCGTCGTAGTTGGGGTGGTGGAAGAACACCACCGACAGCCGGTCGCTGGCCTCGCCGGCGTCTTCGGGCGGGATCGCCACCCGGTGCGGGTTCGACACGAACCGGTCGTTGGTCCAGCGCATCATTAGGTCGCCGATGTTGACGACGAAGGAATCCGCCGGGGTGGGAACGGCGATCCACGCGCCGTCGCGGGTGCGCACCTCAAGCCCTCCGAGCCGGTCCTCGCTCAGCAGCAGGGTCAAGGTACCGTAATCCGTGTGGGCGCCGGCGCGCAGCTGGCCGGGCAGGGGAGTGGCGGCCAGGGGCGGGTAGCGGATGATCCGCAGCGCCGCGATCTGGCGGTCGGTGTACTTGCGGAAGAAATCGGCGGGCAGATCCAGTGCGGCGGCGAAGATTTCCTCGATCTTCCAGGCCAGCGCCTCGACCCGCCGGTAATAGGCCGCCGCCGCGTCGTGGAAGTCCGCCGGCGTCGACGGGTAGACATTCTCGATGAAATGTGCCGCTGCCGCCTCGCAGGTGAAGTAGTCCTCGTCCGGGAAGTCGGGCGGGCCCATATGGAAGACTTCTTTCAAATCCGGCGGCGTCTCCTCGCCCGCCCCGTAGGCCAGTCCCTCGTCGCCGATGGCGCGATAGCCGCGGGGCAGGGACGGGTCGGCGTGGTGCACCGTCGCCTTTTCCCTGGCCGGGCGGGCAAAGAAGCCTTTCGCCGCCGCCCGCAGCCCGTCGACGATCTCCGCCTCGACGCCGTGGCCGGTGATGGCGAAGAAACCGATGCCCTCGCAGGCCGTGCGGACCTGGTCGATGACGTCGCCGGCGTCGCTGCCGTCGAGGAACGGCGCGATGTCGATAACGGGGACCCCGGTCGTCGGTGTCTGGCTCATATTCGGATGCTAGCGCGGGATTGGAGACCCGTCACCAAAACCGTCATTGCGAATGCGAAGCAAAGACGTCCGGCTGCACCGTCAGTCGTCGTCCCCGCGCAGGCGGGGACCCATAATCTTGGCAGTTCGCCGCTTTGAGTCCGGTGTTTATGGATGCCCGCCTTCGCGGGCATGACGAAACTTGTGAGTATCCCTAGGCCCGTGCGGATCGCGAATGCTGGCCGCCATCGGCCATGATCACGGTGCCGGAAATCCAAGAGGCCCGCGCGCTGGCCAGATAGGCCGCCAGCCACCCCATCTCCTCGGGCAGGCCCGGTCGCCCGCCGGGCAGGGACTTGTGGGTCTCGCGCCAGCGGTTTTCGTCGCCGAACTCCATGTCGGCGTTGATCTTGGCCTGGCTGACCAGCCGCTCGGTCTCGATCGGGCCGGGGTTGATGCCGACCACCCGGACCCCGTGATCCAGGCTCTCGGCCCCCAGCGCCCGGGTCAGTTGCATGAGCGCGGCGTTGCCCATGGAACCGGCGATATAGGCCGCACGCGGCCGCTCGCCGGCCATACCGATGACATTGACGATGACGCCCGAGCCCCGCTTGCACATGCGCGGATAGATTTCCCGGGTCAGGCCGACAAAGCCGAATACCTTCAGGTCCCACGCCCCCTTGATGGTGTCGTCGTCGAGGCGGGCCAGGTCGCCCGCGGGAATCGCGCCGGCATTGTTGACCAGGATGTCGCAATCGCCCGCGGCCTCGGCGAGTTGGTGCACCGCGTCCGGTTTCGACAGATCGAGCGCGTGCACCGTCGCCTGGGCGCCGAAACGGCCGTTCAGATCGTCGCGCAGGGCGACCAGACCCGCCTCGGTGCGCGAGACCAGATGCAGCGAGCAGCCTTCCTCGGCCAGCACCTCGGCCACGGCCTTGCCGATCCCCTTGCTGGCGCCGGTTACGATCGCGGTCTTGCCGCCCAGTTCCAGGTCCATTCCCATCCCCCTTGAAGTCACGTTGTGTTTTCCGGCTGAAAGGCTAGTCATCGCGCTGGGTTCAGGCAATGGATTCAGGCGCCGGAAGCGCTTGCAACCCACCCCCGGCACCGCTATAACCGCGGCCGTTTCCGAACAGCGATGGTCCGGCGAGGCGCAGTTAACGCCCGGGCATGCCCAGCCGTCGAGCAAAGTACGCGAAAGCGAGGATAAAATGCCCAAGATGAAGACGAAGTCGTCGGCCAAGAAGCGATTCAAGGTCACGGCCACCGGAAAAATCCGAATGAAGCCTTCGGGCATGCGTCACGGCATGCGCAAGCGCTCGCAGTCCATGAAGCGCAAGGCGCGCAAGATCGGGAACATCGCCCCGGCGGACGAGAAGATTCTACGCCCGATGATGCCGTACGCGAAGAAGGGGTAGCCGATGTCACGCGCAAAAAGCACTGTCCAGCGCCACGCCAAGCGCAAGAAGGTTCTGAAGGCAGCCAAGGGTTACCGGGGCCGCAATTCCAAGGTCTACCGCGTCGCCAAGGAGCGGGTCGAAAAAGGCCTGCAATACGCCTACCGCGACCGCCGGGTGAAGAAGCGGAACTTCCGCTCCCTGTGGATCCAGCGCATCAATGCTGGCGCCCGCGAACACGGGCTGACCTATTCCCAGTTCATGGCCGGCATGAAACAGGCGGGCATCGAGCTCGACCGCAAGGTGCTGGCCGATCTGGCCGTTCGTGAACCCGAGGCCTTCAAGGACCTGGTGGAGCAGGCGCAGAGCGCCCTCGGCGCCTCTGCCTAGGCCCTGCCGGGCCTCGACCGGCCCTCAACCGACGGGTCCAAACCGGTGACGCCATGACCGCGCCCGACGTATCCGAGTTGCAAGATTCCCTGCTCGCCGAGGTGGCGGCGGCGGACAGCATCGACGTGCTCGAGGCCGTGCGCGTGTCCGCGCTCGGCAAGAAGGGCCGCATCACCGAACAGATGAAGGGGCTCGGGCAGCTCGACGGAGACGCCCGCAAGGAAGCCGGCCAGGCCCTCAACCGGGTCAAGGACGCGGTGGCCGATGCCATCGCGGCCCGCCAGGCCGATCTGGAATCCTCCGCGCTCGAAGCGCGCCTGGCGCACGAGACCGTCGACGTCACCCTAACGCCGCGCCCGCGCGCCGGCGGCCACCTGCATCCGGTCAGCCAGGTCACCGAGGAATGCATCGCGATCTTCGGCGAGATGGGTTTCACCGTCGCCGAGGGCCCGGACATCGAGGACGATTTCCACAACTTCACCGCGCTGAACATTCCGCCCGAGCATCCAGCCCGCCAGATGCACGACACCTTCTATCTGGAGGCGGCCGACGGTGAGCCCCAGCCGGTGCTGCGGACCCACACCTCGCCGGTGCAGATCCGCACGATGGAGACCTCGAAGCCGCCGATCCGCGTGATCGCGCCGGGCCGCACTTACCGCAGCGATTCCGATGCGACCCACACGCCGATGTTCCATCAGATCGAGGCGCTGGTGGTCGACGAGACGACCCATATGGGCCACCTGAAGGGCTGCATCATCGATTTCTGCCGCGCCTTCTTCGACATTCCCGACCTGCCGGTCCGCTTCCGGCCGAGCCACTTCCCGTTCACCGAACCCTCCATGGAGGTCGATATCGGCTGCTCGCGCGAGGGCGGTGAGCTGCGCATCGGCAATTTCGGTGAAGGTGCCGACAACTGGCTCGAGATCATGGGCTCGGGCATGGTCCACCCCAAGGTGCTGGAATATGGCGGCATCGATTCATCGAAGTACCAGGGCTTCGCCTTCGGCATGGGGATCGACCGCATCGCGATGCTGAAATACGGCATTCCCGATCTGCGCACCTTCTTCGACGCCGACATCCGCTGGCTCAAGCATTACGGCTTCGTGCCCCTGGCCGTGCCGTCGATGGTCAGGGGGATGTGATGCCTCCTATCGTTCGTCATGCCCGCGCAGGTGGGCATCCATACACTCAGGCGTCTGAACGGGCAGCCATCGGCGTTTATGGGTCCCCGCCTTCGCGGGGACGACCATTGGTTAAATCCGGAGCTTCGCGATGAAGTTCACCCTGTCCTGGCTCAAGGATCACCTGGAGACCGAGGCGTCCGTCGACGAGATCGTCGAGACCCTGATCCGCATCGGGCTGGAGGTCGACACGGTCGACGATCCCGGCGCCAAGCTTGCGGCGTTCACGGTTGCCCATGTGGTGGCAGCGGAGAAGCATCCCGATGCCGACCGGCTGCAGGTCTGCACCGTCGACACCGGGGACGGCCAGGTGCAGGTGGTCTGCGGCGCGCCGAATGCGCGCACGGGCATGAAGGGCGTGTTCGCGCCGTCCGGCACCTATGTCCCAGGCATCGAACTGATGCTCAAGAAGACCAAGATTCGCGGCGTCGAATCCAACGGCATGCTGGTGTCGGAACGCGAGACGGGTCTGTCCGACGAACATGAAGGCATCATCGAGCTGCCGGAGGACGCGCCGCTGGGCGCACCCATCGCTGGCGTGCTTGGCATCGACGATCCGGTCATCGATATCGAGCTGACGCCGAACCGGCCCGACTGCACCGGCGTGCGCGGCATTGCCCGCGACCTTGCGGCCGCCGGCCTGGGCATGCTCAAGCCCTTCGACAGTGCGGCGCCCGTCGAAGGCACCTATGACAGCCCCGTGGCCTGGGCGATCGCCGACGATGACAATGCTTGTTCCTATGTGGTGGGCCGACATTTCCGCAGCGTGACCAACGGCCCGTCGCCGAAATGGGTGCAGGACCGCCTGCGCGCCATCGGCCTGCGGCCGATCTCCGCGCTGGTCGACGTCACCAACTATGTCTCGATCGATCTCGGTCGGCCGCTGCATGTCTTCGATGCGGCCAAGATCGGCGACACCTTGACCATGCGCCGGGCGCGCGACGGCGAGGATTTCACCGCCCTGGTCGAACGCGAATACACGCTGGACGGCGAGATGACCATCATCGGCGACGGCGCCACGGCCGAGGCGGTGGCCGGCGTCATGGGCGGTCTCGATTCGAGCTGCACCGAAGACACCACCGATGTGTTCCTCGAGGTTGCACTGTTCGATCCGATCTCGGTCGCCACGACCGGCCGCAAGCTGCAGATCGAATCCGATGCGCGCTACCGCTTCGAGCGCGGCGTCGATCCGGAATCCGCCGACTGGGGCGCTGACGTGGCGGCCCGCATGATCTTGGAATTGTGCGGCGGCGAGACCAGCAAGCCCGTCACCGCGGGCGCCATGCCCGACTGGCGGCGCAGCGTCGAGCTAAGCACCGACCGGGTCGCGACCCTGGGCGGGGTCGAGGTGGCGGTGGACCGCCAGATTGCGATTCTCGACGGGCTTGGCTTCGAGACCACCCAGGTGGGCGAGGCCATCACCGCGGCGGTGCCGCCCTGGCGGCCCGATGTACATGGTGAACCCGACCTGGTCGAGGAGATCACCCGCATCCACGGTTTCGACGAAGTCGCGCCGGTTTCCCTCGACCGGGGCGCGGCCCTGCCGCCGCAGGCGATCACCCCGTCCCAGCGCCGCACCAGCCTGGTGCGCCGGGTGCTCGCCGCCCAGGGTCTGGACGAGGCGGTGACCTGGTCCTTCATGGGCCGGGCCCATGCCGAACTGTTCGGCGATGTGGACGCGCTGATGCTGGCCAATCCGATCTCCAGCGAGCTCGACGCCATGCGGCCGTCGATCCTCGGTAATCTTCTGCTCGGCGCCGGCCGCAACGCCGACCGCGGCTTCGCCGATGTCGGTCTGTTCGAACTCGGCCCGGCCTATCGCGACGCCAGCCCTGATGGCCAGCTGCTGGTTGCGGCTGGCATCCGCCATGGCAATGCGGTGCCGGCCCACTGGTCGGGCAAGGCGCGCGCCGCCGACGCGCTCGATGCCAAGGCCGATGCGCTCGCCGCGCTGGAAGCCGGCGGTGCGCCGGTCGCCAACCTACAGATCGACCGAGACACGCCGGCCTGGTATCACCCGGGCCGCTCGGGCGGGCTGCGTCTGGGCAAGAATGTGCTGGCTTGGTTCGGGGAAATTCATCCCGGTGTGCTGCGCAGGCTCGATGTTCGCGGCCCGGCGGTGGGTTTCGAGGTCTTCCTCGATGTGCTGCCCGACCGCAAGGAAAAGAGCGCGGCCCGGCCGCCGCTACACCTGTTGGCCCTACAGCCGGTGCGCCGCGACTTCGCCTTCATGGTGGATGCGGATGTCGAGGCCGGGGCCGTCCTGCGCGCGGCGCGCGGTGCGGAGAAGGAATTGGTCTCGAGCGTCGACCTGTTCGACGTCTATGAGGGCAAGAACATCGAGGACGGCAAGAAGTCGCTCGCCATCCAGGTCACTCTGCAGCCGGTCGAGGCGACTCTGACCGACGAGGAGATCGACGCGGTGGCGAAGAAGATCGTCGCGGCGGTGGAGAAGGCGACCGGCGGAACGCTGCGGGGTTAGGTCGGCACCGACATTTATCCATAGGTGCTTGTGGATAAATGAACCGTTCACCATGGGACGTCAACCCGCTCGCGCAGGACTGTTGAAATATGGGATGAAAGCCATAACGAATGGTATTTGCAGGTGAAATTGAAAGTCAGAACTGTCTGAACTGTGTATATCTTGTTGAAGAACCGGGTCTCGGACTGCTGCGTATGGCAGTTATCCCCGCTTCCAACAGAGACTAAGACAGCGCCAACCCCAACCCGAATTCATGATTTGTTCCGCCCCGATCCCGAAATCAGATGACCGACCTCTCCCATATCCGCAATTTCTCGATCATTGCCCATATCGACCATGGCAAATCGACGCTGGCCGACCGCCTGATCCAGGAGTGCGGCGGGCTGACTGAGCGCGAGATGCAGGAGCAGGTGCTCGACAATATGGAGCTCGAGCGCGAGCGTGGCATCACCATCAAGGCCCAGACGGTGCGCCTGGCCTACACGGCCAGGGACGGGGAGACCTATCATTTGAACCTGATGGACACGCCCGGCCATGTGGATTTCTCCTATGAGGTCTCCCGCTCGCTGGCCGCGTGCGAGGGCTCGTTGCTGGTGGTCGATGCCAGCCAGGGGGTCGAGGCCCAGACACTGGCCAACGCCTATCTCGCGATCGATGCCGACCAGGAGATCGTGCCCGTGCTCAACAAGGTCGACCTGCCGGCCGCCGAGCCCGAGCGCATCCGCCAGCAGATCGAGGACGTGATCGGGCTGGACGCGGCCGACGCCGTGATGATCTCGGCCAAGACCGGGCTCGGCATCGAGGATGTGCTGGAGTCGATCGTCACCCGGATGCCGCCGCCCGAAGGCGGGGCCGAGGATGACCTGCAGGCGCTGCTGGTCGACAGCTGGTACGACCCCTATCTGGGCGTCGTGGCGCTGGTGCGTGTCCAGCACGGCACCCTGAAAAAGGGCCAGAAGATCCGCATGATGTCCAACGGGCGCACTTACCCGGTCGACCGGGTCGGCGTGTTCACGCCCGCACGCACGGAGATCGACACGCTGGGGCCTGGCGAGATCGGCTTCATCACGGCCTCCATCAAGACCGTTGCGGACTGCAATGTGGGTGACACCATCACCGACGACCGCAAACCTGCGGCCGAACCGCTGCCGGGCTTCAAGCCGTCGGTGCCGGTGGTCTTCTCCTCCCTCTACCCGGCCGACACGGCGGAGTATGAGGATCTGCGCGACGCGCTCGGCAAGCTGCACCTGAACGATGCCAGCTTCGAATATGAGCCCGAGAGCTCGGCCGCGCTGGGCATGGGCTTCCGCTGCGGGTTCCTGGGCCTGCTGCACATGGAGATCATCCAGCAGCGCCTCGAGCGCGAGTTCGACCTTGAGATCATCGCGACCGCGCCGTCGGTCGTCTATCACATCACACTCACGGACGGGGAGGAGATCGAGCTCCACAACCCGACCGACTATCCCGAGGTGACCCGGATCGACACCATCGCGGAGCCCTGGATCAAGGCCTCGATCATGGTGCCCGACGAGTATCTGGGCGCCGTGCTGCAGCTTTGCGCTGAGCGGCGCGGCGAGCAGATTGAGCTGACCTATGTGGGCGGGCGCGCCATGGCGGTCTACCGGCTGCCGCTCAACGAGGTGGTGTTCGACTTCTATGACCGGCTGAAATCCATTAGCCGCGGCTATGCCAGCTTCGATTACTAGATCGACGAGTACCGCATGGGCGACCTCGTGAAGGTCGACATCCTGGTCAACGGCGAGGTGGTGGATGCGCTGGCGATGGTGGTCCACCGGGAGCAAGCCGAGGTGCGCGGCCGGCACCTGTGCACCCGGCTCAAGGATCTGGTGCCGCGCCAGCTCTTCAAGGTAGCCCTGCAGGCCGCAATCGGCGGCAAGGTGATCGCGCGCGAGACCCTGGGCGCGATGCGTAAGGACGTGACGTCGAAATGCTACGGCGGCGACATCACACGGAAACGCAAGCTGCTGGAGAAGCAGAAGGCGGGCAAAAAGAAGATGCGCCAGTACGGCAATGTCGAGATCCCGCAATCGGCCTTCATCCAGGCCCTACGCATGGGCGACGAGTAGGGAATTCATCCGTTATCGTCGTTCCCGCGCAGGCGGGAACCCATAATCGCATTTGGCTGCCTGGCCAGGCTCGGTGTCTATGGATGCCCGCCTTCCCGGGTATGACGATGCTTGTGAAGTATCGAATTGGTTCCGTCGCCATGCGCGGACTTAATCCGCGCATCCATGTTGCCGCCTAGGACCTGAAGATGCCCGTCTTGCGCGGCCGCCGGCGGAACACCCATGTCAGAATAATGCCCGGCACGCCGAGCACGAGCAGCGCCGGCCACAACAGGATCGTCACGATGACCGGGTCCCACAGGCTCGGCAGGACGTAGCGCTGGGTCACGGCCTGGACCAGGTTGAGGCTGCCATTGTCGAGGGTAAACCAGAGTTCGCCCGCGGTGATCATGACGAAGTCGCCCGTGCCGAGCCATGCGCTGATATCGCGCACCAGCACCGCGACCGCTGCTATCAGAAATATCCAGCCTATGACTCGGCCGACAATCATGGCCTCATGGGCCTCGCGTTTCTGTTCTTCTTGCTTGTTTTCCTCTGCGTACTTAACCGCAGTTTTCGCGTCGGACACAAGCCTTACTCCCACTCAATTTTATGAAACCGTGAACGGTTGCCAGCGTGGGGCCGCTCGGCTATCCAGTGCGCCTGAGCGGAGGGGTGGCCGAGTGGCTGAAGGCGCACGCTTGGAAAGCGTGTAAACGGGTAACCGTTTCGAGGGTTCGAATCCCTCTCCCTCCGCCACCCTGCGCCAGCCTCTGATGCGCTCCGCCTGCTGGCCGAGACCGAGGCGGCGGAACACGAAGCGATGGGTGAGACGGGCGCACCGACGGGCCACATGAACCTGACCGCGGCGGCGACCTTCGGGCGCTCGGTGCTGGCGCCGGTCATCTCGGATTTCCTGGAGGCCCATCCCGGAGTCTCGGTGTCGGCCCGGTTCCTCGACCGGGTGGTCGACCTGATCGAGGAGGATATCGACATCGCCGTGCTGCCGGATTCCTCCCTGGTCGCCCGGCGCGTCGGCGCAGTGCGCCGCAAGATGGTCGCCAGCCCCGATTACCTGGCCGCACACGGCGCGCCCGATGCACCGGCCGCGCTCCGCGATCACGCCGTGATCGCGTTTACGGGCCTGATGCCCAACCGCGAATGGCGCCACCGCGCCCGGGGCCGCGTGCGCACGGTCGCGGTCGAGCCGCGCTTCGAGGTCAATGACGCCCTGTCGGTGCTGGCCGCGGCGGAGGCCGGGAAGGGGGTGTGCCCCGCCCTATCCTACATGGTCGGCGATGAGCTCGCGGCCGGACGGCTGATGCCGGTGCTGGAGGATTTCTCACCCGCACCCGTACCGGTCCACCTGGTGCACCAGCAGGGGCGGCTGGTGCCGCCCAAGGTGCGCGCCTTCATGGATTTCGCCGCCCCACGTTTGGCGGCGGCGCTGGGGGATTTGTCGCCCGAAGGTGGCTAACCCGGCATCCTGTCAAACAGCGGCAGGTCCGGGTCGAGCGGCGTCGAGGCGATCTTGCTGTCTCCGAATAGGTTGAAGGCGGGCTTGACCTCGTCAGTCTGCTCGATCACCCCGGCGCGTATGCTCAGCGTGCCCGGGCGGTTGGAGTTGCGCGCGAACATCTGGGAACCACAGTCGGGACAGAAGAGCTTCTCCATGTCTGCGCCGCTGTCGGCCTTGTGCCCATAGGCCTTTGGCGTGCCGGTGATGGTGAGCGCGTCCTCATCGACTGTCAGCAATGTGGCGAAGGCCGCGCCGGTGGCGCCCCGGCAATCGGCGCAATGGCAGTTCGCCGCGCGCAGGATCTCGGTGTCGGTGCTGAACGCAATGTTCCCGCACAGGCATTGTCCGGACAGTTTCGGCATCGCTCATCTCCTGGCCGCTCGGCCGGTTGTGTCGGCTCAGTCGTAGAACGCGATCGAGCGGGTCTCGATCGACTGGCGCGGGGCGGCGTTGGCCGGGCTCGTCGGATCGTCGAAGGCCGAATGGGCCGTCCAGCGCGCCCGCCCGTCCATCTTGGTGTCGTAGCACTTCAGCAGGATCACCTCGTCGGGCACCATCTGCGGAAAATAGACCCATCGGTGGTCGGGGTTGTACTTGGTGCGGTGAATCTCGCCGATCCGGTCATCGTATTTCAGGTCCATCAGCACCATGTCGTCCTCGGCGATCGAGGTGGCGTCGCAGATGCCCAGGGGGGCCTCCTCGACCGCGCCCGAGATCGATCGCCAGACATTCACATAGACGTAGCGTTTCTTCAGCGCCGCCTCGGCTTCCTCGGGGGTCAGCAGGTCGCGCACCCGCTGCGGGCCCGATTTGTCCGTATAGTCGTTATGAACGACGCGGACCGGCTCGCGCAGCTTGTTCGCTCTACGGGTTTCCTCGTCGGCCACGCGCAGCGTGTGATCGAACACGATCACCCGGGACGCGCCGGTCGCCTGGAGGACCAGCTTCTCGACCTCGGGGTTGTAGACCGTCTCGATCTGGCCGGAATCGAGGAAATCCGTGACCGCGGTGGCTTGCTTGATGAACTGGAAACCGTTGCCATCGAGGCTCAGCTGGTCGGCCACGGGGCGGGCGTCATAGATGGGGACCGTGCGCAGGTCCGGCACCTCGTCGCGTTCGTTGGATTCACCGTAGGCGGCGATGTAGGTCACAGGTTTCACGCCGTTGTCCACGACATACCTCATCGAGGCTTCGACGAACGGCAGATCGAGTGTGTCGTATGCGGGTTGCGTCATCGGGCTGGCCCTTTTCGCGGCTGTCATTTGGTTCAGTCTATCAGATAGGTCTGCCGGCAGGTGTGTCGAGGGGGCGTGGCCGGAACGGCTCAGAGCGATGCGCTCGGCCGCGCCTTGACCGTGTCGAACCAGCGCTTCGCGTTGGCCGCATCCTCGGGCAGGGTGAGCTTCAGCCAGCCGGCGAACTCGACCGCGACGAAGGCCAAGATGTCGGCGGCCGAGAAGGCATCGCCGGCGACGTATTCGCGGGTCGCAAGCTCGTCGTCCAGCATCTCGAAGAAATGCCCGGTCCGGGTCACGCCCCGCTCTGCCAGCTCGGGGATCTGGGCGTAGTTGTGGGGCCCCGTCAGCGCCCTGTCGGCGAGCCGTTTGGCGCGATTGCGCATACCCTCACCCACGGCGAGGAATCCCTCGATCTCGCAGCGCCAGGACCAGTCGGCGATGGCGGCGCGTTCGCGCGCGTCACGGCCGAGGAGCACCGGGTCCGGTTGGGTTTCCTCGAGATAGCGCCAACAGCCTTGCGTGCTCAGGAAGCGCTCCCCGTCATCGGTCTCGAGCACGGGCACGGTCGCGAAGGGATTGATCGCTAGGAACGCGTCACCCAGCTGCTCCTGCTCGCCGAGATTGACCTCGACGGTCTCGATGGCGTCGCCCAGGCCCTTTTCGGCGATGAACATACGCACCAGGCGCGGGCTCGGTGCTGTGGCGCAGTCGTAGAACTTCATGGATCGGCGGTCCCGTTGCGGTCATGCGAGGCCGCAGCCTAGCGCTCCGGGCGCCGCCGTCCAAGGGGGTCGGGCCCCGTCAGGTGCCGCCCAAGCTGTTCTGGACGATGCGGTGATAGGTGTTCAGGTTCTCCCGCTTATCGCTGGTTTCGGCCGCACCGGCACACGCCCGGTCGAGCTGGGCGAGGATCCGCGGGCCGGCCGTTGGGCAGGATCCATGAAGACCGAGTGCGGTATCCACGAGAATCCCTGAGGCTGACGGCCGCGACCCATATCGCCAAACGCAAAACCGGCGCCCGATAGGACGCCGGTCTGTCTCTCGCAACCTGCTCCGGTCTATTCGGGGATCGGCAGCGGCTGGTCGTTTTCGGGAATGTTCCAGGCGCGCTGGACGGCCGGGCGGTCGAGCATGGTCATGTACCAGCGGCGCACGTTCGGGAACTCGTTCAAATCGATTTCCTGCCAATTGTGGCGCGCGGCCCAGGGCCAGCAGGCCATATCTGCGATCGAGTAGTCGTCGACAATGAACTCCCGGCCCTCGAGGCGTGTGTCCAGAACCTTGTAGAGGCGCCGCGCCTCGGTCTCGTAACGCTCACGGGCGTAGGACGAGGCGTCCGGGTTGTACTTGGTGAAGTGATGCACCTGGCCGAGGATCGGGCCATAGCCACCCATCTGCCACATCAGCCATTCCATGGTGCGCCAATAGGCGTCGCGGTCGGCGGTGTTGAGGAACTGGCCCGTCTTCTCCGCCAGATAGAGAAGAATCGCGCCGGTCTCGAACAGCGGGTAGTCGTTGTTGTCGCGGTCGACGATCGCCGGAATCTTGTTGTTCGGGCTGATCTTCAGAAACTCAGGGTCAAACTGCTCGTCTTTGCCGATGTGGACCGTGTGGGTGTTGTACTCGATGCCGGTCTCTTCGAGCATGATCGCGACCTTGCGGCCGTTCGGCGTGAAGAAGGTGTAAAATTCGATCATCTGAGATCTCTCTTCCCTGTTTTCTTTGTTGATCGAGAAACTATTGACCGTCTCCGGGACGGTCAATTGCTGGAATTTCACAAGTTTTGTGCGTTAGTCCTGACGTTTCCAGATGATGACATTCTTGGTGCCGCTGTCCGGGCCCATGCCGGAAAAAACCATCCGGGCGCCTTCGTGTTCGACCTGGCGCGACAGGCTGACGCCGACCATGTTCGGGTCGAGCGCGTGCTGGATGGTGTGGGTCACCGTGTCACCTTCGATCGCCCAGGTGCCGGCATAGTTGAAATAGGTCGCGAACGCCTCCGAGCGTTCCTTGTCGCTCGGCCGGTCGGCCGTCAGGAACCGGTCGGAGAAATGAATGATCGCGGACATATAGCCGTCGGGCGTGTACATAATCATGCCGCCCGCATCCCTGCCCATCGTATGGGTGCGGCTGCCGTCGTCGGCCTCGGCGTACATCTCCTCGAGCGTCCAGCCGCCCACTAGGTCGTCATTACTGAGCGCCATGCTGCTCCCCTGAATTGTTCGACGGCGGAGACTAGTGGGTTCCCCCGCAAGATTGAAGCCATTCCAGACACCGTGCGTTGCGACGTCTCGACGCGTCAGGCAAAGTCGATCCCATCGCAAGCACTGGACGCACAAGGATCGCATCGTGGCCCACAATCTGATTTCCCGTGCCCGCAAGGACACGCTTCCGTTGACCGTTGTCGAGGCCGCCGCCCAGGACAAATGGCGACGCGGTCTGCTCAAGGCGGGCCGTGACTGGCTGGACCGTACCGGGTTTTCGGGAAATTCCGGCAGCTGGACGGTCATGCCGGGGCGAAACGGGAATGCGGACCGCGCGGTGTTCGTCGTCGGTGCGGATACGGATATGTGGTCGTGGAGCACCCTGGCCGCGCGGTTGCCGGCGGGCAGCTATGCGATCACCGGGCGTTTGTCCAAAGCACGCGCGGATGACGCCGCACTGGGCTGGGGGCTCGCGGCTTATGAATTTACCCGGTATCGCAAACCCCGGATTTCCCGGCCTGATCTGGTCTGGCCGGCGAACGCCGATCAGCGCCATGTGCGCCAGATGCTCGATGCAACGGCGCTGCTGCGCGACCTGATCAACACGCCGGCCGAAGACCTCGGGCCTGCCGAGTTGGCCGGCGAGGCGCGCAAAGTGGGGCGCAAGCACAAGGCCAACGTTCGCGTGACGACAGGCGAGGCCTTGCTGAAGGCCAATTACCCGATGATTCATATGGTCGGGCGCGCATCGGACGATGCGCCGCGCCTGATCGACATGCGCTGGGGCACGCGCGGCCCCCGGGTGACACTGGTCGGCAAGGGCGTGTGTTTCGATACCGGCGGGCTCGACCTCAAGCCGGCCGCCGGCATGTTGCGGATGAAGAAGGATATGGGCGGAGCGGCCCATGCTCTGGCGCTCGGTCAGCTGATCATGGCGGAAAAGCTACCCGTCCGGCTCAGGGTTCTGATCGGGGCGGTCGAGAATGCGGTCGCGGGCAACGCCTACCGGCCATGGGATGTGCTCCAGACCCGCAAGGGGATCACCGTCGAGAACGCCAACACCGATGCTGAGGGGCGCCTGGTGATCGGCGATTGTCTCGCCGAGGCGAGCCGGGAGAAACCGGATGTGCTGCTGGATTTCGCGACGCTGACCGGGGCTGCGCGTGTCGCCGTGGGCACCGAGATCGCCGCCGTCTTCGCAAACGACGACAAACTGTATATGGACCTGGAGAAACACGGCACCGCGAACGCGGACCCGGTTTGGCGTCTGCCCCTACACGGACCCTACCGACGATTGCTCGACAGCAAGGTGGCGGATATCTCGAGCGCCAGCGACGGCCCGTTCGGTGGTGCGATCACGGCGGCCCTGTTTCTCAAGGAATTTGTCGATGACGACGTGCCCTGGGCGCATTTCGACATCATGGCGTGGAACATGGGCAATCGGCCCGGTCGCCCGACCGGTGGCGAGGCCAACGGATTGCGGGCGGCGTTCGCGATGATCCAGGAACGTTTCGGGCGCTAGGGCGCGGCGCTCTCGTAGCGCGCGATCTCGTCGGATAGATCTTCAGCGAGGGGTGCCAGCTGATCGGCATAGCGCCGGTGGCGCGCGCCGGCGCTGCCGCTGATGGGCTTGCGAACCTGGGCGTAGCTGAGGGTGTTGATGAACCGCTGGTTGCGGTCGAGCGTCAGGCGGGCATCGTCCCAGGCGCGTGTGGCCTGGTGCCGAACACATATAAACGATAAATATGGATATTATTATTTTTCATAATTTGTGATTGGGCCTCTGAATCGCTAGAAATGGCCTAAGTGACAATCATGCATGCCACGCTGGGAGGCCCCAATGGTTAAACCGATTTTACAGACTTATCCGGTTATTCATGCTGAGAGTGAGGAAGAGCGAGAGAAACTTCGCCCGATCGGCCGCAACAAGGAACGCTATCAGGAGACAGTCAAGGGTTGGCACGAGGTCATAATGGCCGCCGACAACTTGGACTTCTGGGGCGTGGCGACGATCGAGCATCACTTCTGGTCTGAAGGCTATGAAGTCGGTCCAGCGCCGGCCATCATGGATGCCTACTGGGCGGCGATCACCAAGAATGTCCGGGTTGGTCAGCTCGGCTATGTGATGAGTATCCAGAACCCGATTCGCGTGGCCGAGGAAACGGCGATCATTGATCACCTGTCCCAGGGCCGTAGCTTTGTCGGCTTCGCGCGCGGCTATCAGAGCCGATGGACCAATGTCTTTGGCCAGCATTACGGCACGACATCGACCAAGTCTCCGACCGCGGCGAAGAACAACCAGACGGCCGTCGGCGCTGGTTTTGCCCAGAGCGGCTTTACCATATCCGACAAGGACGTCGCGAACGACCAACACAATCGGGACGTCTTCGAGGAAAATATCGAGATCGTGCTTAAGGCTTGGACCCAGGATTCGATGAACCACAGGGGCAACGCCTGGCAGATTCCTTACCCCGGCGACACTGGCGTGGACGACTGGCAGCTGGCTCAGGTCGGCGTGACGCAGCGCCTCGGCGCGTTAGACGAGGTCGATGATAACAACAATGTGGTCAATGTAAGCGTCTGCCCATCGCCTTATCAGGACCCACATCCGCCGGTCTTCGTGTCGGGTAGCGGCAGCCCCGAGACCATCGACTACAACGCACGAATGGGCTTCATCCCTACGTATTTCACCGACATCAACACCGCCGCACCGCTCGGCAAACAGTATGCCGAGACCGCTGCTGCGAACGGCTTCAACTGGCTGCCGGGCCAGAACCAGAATATCGTGCGCTGGCTCCAGATCGCTGAAAGCTATGACGCCGCCGTTGATGCGGTCATGGCCCATGACTTCGACATCTGGAAGAACTTCTACGCTGCCATGGG
>MDTE01048370.1_pt1 | contig 29336 bp, 26 predicted proteins | sample 811231 | NCBI WGS metagenome assembly MDTE01 (sample SAMN05326651, study PRJNA326480) | marine metagenome | isolation source: seawater | place: Indian Ocean: Red Sea | collected 2010 | reverse complement strand
GCTGGTCGGCTTCACTAGCTCGGTGGTGCTCATTTTTCAAGCGGCGCAGGCCGCGGGCGCCAACGAGGCGGAGATCGCCTCGTGGCTGGGGGTTTTGTGCATTGGTATGGGCGCCACCTCTATAGGCTTGTCGCTGTATTTCAAGACCCCGATGCTGACGGCGTGGTCTACCCCTGGCGCAGCGTTATTGGTGACTGCCTTGGTGGGGGTGCCGCTGTCCGATGCCATTGGGGCCTTCATTGTGTCGGCGGTCTTGATCACCATGTGCGGAGTGACCGGCTGGTTCGAGCGTGTCATGGACAAGCTGCCGCAGAGTATTGCGGCAGCGATGCTCGCCGGTGTGCTCCTGCGCTTTGGTATGGATGCTTTTGTCGCTCTGCAAAGCGAGTTCGTGCTGGTGTTCAGCATGTTCGTCGGTTATCTGGTGTTCAAGCGAACGAGTCCGCGGTATGTGATGGTGCTGGTATTGGGGCTGGGTGTCGTCATCGCCGCGTTCAAGGGGCTGATTCAGGCCGAGGCTCTGTCCGTTGGCTTGACCAAACCGGTATTGCTCACGCCGACGTTTTCGTGGTCGGTCATCGTGGGGGTGGCCTTGCCACTGTTCGTGGTGACCATGGTGTCGCAGAACGTGCCGGGTGCCGCGGTCATTCGAGCCTCGGGTTATCAGACGCCGGTATCGCCACTGATCACCTGGACCGGTACGGCGAGTCTGGTGCTGGCGCCTTTCGGTGCGCATGGTCTCAATCTGGCCGCGATCACCGCCGCCATCTGCATGGGCCAGGAAGCCCATGAGGACGCCAACAAGCGCTACACGGCAGCGGTGGCGGCCGGTGTGTTCTATTTGCTGCTCGGCATTTTTGGCGCCACGGTCGCGGCGTTGTTCGCGGCCTTTCCCGAAGAGCTGATTATGGCCGTTGCCGGTCTCGCTCTGCTGTCGACCATCGCCGGCAGTCTCGCGACAGCGGTCAAGGATGACAGCAGTCGGGAAGCCGGGCTCATCACTTTTCTGGTCACCGCCTCCGGCGTCACGTTGCTGGATATCGGTTCTGCATTCTGGGGCCTGCTGGCGGGTGTAATGGCCTTGCTGGTGTTGCACTGGCGGCGCTCGTGAGTCCACCGGTTGCCAGATCGACAGGCCCCAGGACGTCATGACGGATAAGTCAGTCCCAAAACCCGGATTTCTGAACGCGTTTCGTTACCGGAGCTTTCGCTTCCAGTGGCCCAGTGATCTGCTGAGCTCCTGGGGTATGGAGATGGAGTCACTGATCCTCGGCTGGTTCGTGCTGGTCGAAACTGATTCGGCTATCGCACTCGCTTTGATTGCGGCACTCCACTACGGCGGCTCGTTGATAAGTCCGTTCTTTGGGGTTGTTGCCGACCGGGTGCAACGTCGCTCCATGTTGATTGTCATGCGTGTTGTCTACGCTGGGCTCGCCGGCATGATCATGGTTCTGGCGCTGCTGGACATCGTGAAGCCATGGCACTTGTTTGTGATCGCCGGAATATCGGGTTTGATAAAACCCTCCGACTTGCTGGTACGAAACTCGCTGATCGCCGACAGCGTGCCGGTGAGTGATTTACGCAACGCGATGGGCATCGCGCGGACCACGATGGATTCGGCGCGCATTATAGGTGCGCTGATGGGCGCCGGGCTGTTGTCTTGGATTGGTCTCGGACCTGCGTATGGCGCAGTGGTGGGACTCTATCTTGGCGCCGCCTTGTGTAGTTGTGGCATCAGTGTGCGGCGTGAGCTGCCGCTCGAGCGCACCCGGCCATGGATGGACCTCAAAAGCGGCCTCAGTTACATACGTGGTGATCGCATCCTGGCGCCGACATTGCTGCTCGCTTTCTTCGCCAATCTGACAGCAATCCCGGTCTCCCATGGTCTGCTGCCGGTGCTGGCAAAGGACGTCTATGTGACCGACGAGAACGGACTGGCGGCTCTGGTCGCTGCTTTCGCGGTTGGCGCATTGATCGGCTCACTGCTCATGGCGACCACCCTCGGAGGCTCCCGACCGGGACGGACCATGCTCGTGCATTTGCTTGGCTGGCATGTGCTCATCATTGTCATGGGGCAACTGGAAGGGCTGTTGTCCGGACTGGTGATGATCACCCTGATCGGGGCTGCGCAAAGCTTTGCCATGATCGCAATGGCAGTGCTGCTGCTCAGCACCGCGCAAGAGGCTTATCGGGGCCGCGTGTCCGGGGTGCGCATGCTTGCCGTCTATGGCCTGCCCATGGGGTTGCTGCTGGGCGGGGTCCTGATTGAGTGGTTGGGCGTGCCCACGACTTTCACTCTGTATGGCGCGTCCGGTCTGGTGGTTGTGTTGATCATCGCGCTTCGTTGGCCGGAAGTGATGAAATGTTGAGCCGGAATCATTGCAGCCCGCGCTTGCCAAGACCGGATCTGTGCCGCAGAGTTTGAGCTATGCAACAGCGGTCAGAGCAATGAACTTTCGACTCGAGCCCGTTCATGAGTTGTTCGGCGCCCAGATCCACGAGGTCGATGTCACTGCGCTAGGTTCGGCTGATTTCGAGGACATTCGACAGACCGTCCATCAACACGGGTTCGGATTGTTCCGAGATCAGCGCCTGGAGCCGGCAACCATCGTAGAGCTTGCACGCCGGTTCGGTGATCCATTGCCGGGTTATAGGCCACAGTTCACCGACCCCGATTATCCGGAGCTGGTTCTGCTTGGCAACATCAAGCGTGACGGTGATGTGGTGACTTATCTGAACACCCAAGGCGTCGAATGGCACAGCGATGGCACCGGCGCCGTTCTGCCGCCGAATGTCACCATGTTGTATGCCGTCGAAGCACCGGCCACCGGCGGTGATACGCTGTTCTCGACTGCCACCCGAGCTTATGACGCGCTGGACGAGCTCATGAAGCAAAAGCTCGGAGGCCTCAAAGTCATCAACAGCTTCGACCATCACAACGACAAGGCATCGTCATTCGAGGGTGCCAATTTCTCTCCACGTGAGAGCAGCTTGCGTCAGCGAAACCCAGACAAGCTGGAGGAGCTGGTGCAGGTTCATCCCGAGACCGGTGAAACCCATTTGTTCGTGACTCACCAGATGGTCAAGGAAGTCATCGGTATGGACAGTGAGGAAGGACGTCAGTTCGTCATGGACCTGGTCGAACACATGACGCAGCCGCGTTATGTGTATCGTCACAAATGGCGAGTGGGTGATCTGATTGTGTTTGACAATCGCTCGACCATGCATTCGGCGACTGCCTACGACTATCCAGATGAGCGTCGGCTGATGTATCAGATAATTATTGGCAAGCGCATCAACTGAGTTCGGGGTTCCGGCCAGCGGACTACAAGCGTCTGCGCTGTACCTCTGTCAGCTCTGCGGCTCAACGGCTCGTTGCAGGCATGCAATCAAGTCGTGGAAAAGCACACTCACGCTCTGCTCTTCTGAACTCAGTACGGCCTGTCGGGCCGCCAGAACTCGTTCGATTTCCTCGGTCTGGGAGTTGTCCAGTTCGACATACTCGTTCTCGTAGGTGCTGACTTGCTCCGCGGTTTGCTCGTGCAGGCGCTGGAGCTCGTGCTCGTAAGTCCCGATGCAGGCGTTTGCCGTGCAGGTGTAGCATCCCTGCTCTTGTGCGTGAGCATTGAGACCGCATGCAAGCAGCAATGTCGCGGTAGCGCTGATGCAGGCCCGGTGGAGAGTTCGAATTCGTTGTCTGGTCATGGTCAAGGTCCGTTGCTGTGGTAACGGCGCCACAAGATGGCTTGTCAGTGTGTCTACCACTTCGCGAGCAGCTCTGAACCTGCTTGCGGTGCGGCCTGAAATCCCTGTGCAAGCTGCTCTATCAATTTGTCCCGCACTTGTTTGAAAGTCTGATTGTGCAAACGGTTTAGATGGTCACCGGGGTCGGCAGTAAAGTTGAAAAACTCACCCCGCTGTGGACACTCGCGATACAGCGTCGATAGTCAGTCTCGAGTCACCAATGAATGATTATATGTCTCGCTGAGAATTCGGGCGTGGTACTCCAGATTCAGATGATGCTCCAGCGTCCCCTGCTGCTCGAGCAGCGGCTGGATCGAGTACCCATTGGTACCGGATGATGGCCGGGCGGGGTCGCGAGGCTGAGTGCTGCCTTATCTAGATTCACTGTGGTCTGTTCATCGGCACACCAGGACATAACTTTAGCCGTCTCACCGGTCAAAGACAGCTGTCGTCAACTCAGTGCGCGCCAATCATACCGTCACAATACCGGGCGTTTGCGTGTGTTGACTACCTCAACATGTAGCGTTGCGACAGACAGAGCTGATCTACTGGATCGCACACTGCCAGCTCATCATCCACATACACGTCAAATGTCTGCGCGTTGACCTCGATTCTGGGGCACACATCGTTGTGCAGCATGTCGCGCTTGCTCAAGTTGCGGGTACCGTGCAGCGGCAGCAACGGTTTTTGAAGTGACAGCCGGTCCGGTAAATTGTTGTCGAACGCAGACGGGTGCACAAAGTTGACGCTGCAAGTCGAGGGCGCGCTGCCAAAACTCGCCCATTGATGACGCATGGCGACCGGTTGACAGCTGCTCAGGCAGGCTGCGCCGTCGCCCATTTTTGCCCAGCCGACAAAGCCGCACTTGTAAACGGTCGATGGCTTGATGCCAAAGTATCGCGGGTCCCAGACCACCAGGTCGGCCAGCTTGCCAGGCTCGATGGAGCCAATGTGAGCGTCGATGCCGAAAGTACGCGCGGAATTTATGGTGTATTTGGCGATGTAGCGTTTGATGCGTTCGTTGTCACCGCGAGCGACGGTTTCGTTAGCGAATCGACCCCGCTGGTCTCTCATTTTCGACGCTGTCTGCCAGGTCCGGGTGACGGTCTCGTTCACCCGGCCCATACCCTGTGAGTCCGAGCCCATCATGGAGATGGCGCCGATGTCGTGCATGACGTCTTCGGCAGAGATCGACTGCCGGCGGATTCGACTCTCCGCATGGGCGACATCTTCTGGAATGTCGGGCCTCAGGAAGTGCGAGGCCATCGTCATGTCCAGATGTTCGTCGAAAGTATTGACGGTGTATGGATTGGTGGGGTTCGTTGATGAAGGCAAACAGTTGGGCTCGCCATTGCAGCGGATGATGTCCGGCGCGTGGCCGCCACCGGCGCCTTCGGTGTGGTACATGTGAATTGTGCGCCCAGCAATGGCTTCGATGGTCTGTTCGTAGAACCCGGACTCATTCAAGGTGTCGGTGTGCAGCTGTACCTGAAAGTCAAGCTCGTCGGCGACCGACAAGCAGCCGTCAATGGTGGCCGGCATGGCTCCGAAATCCTCATGAATCTTCACGCCGATCACACCCGCTGAAATCAGTTCAGACACAGCTTCCGGCCGATGGGAATTGCCGCGGCTGAAGAACCCGAAGTTCACTGGAAAGCCTTCTGACGCATGCAGCATGCGCGCGATGTCGATGGCGCTTCCGCATTCGACGGCAAACGCCGACGGCAAGCCGCCACCGATCAAGGTGGTGATGCCATTGCTCAAGGCATGTAGACATTGATCCGCGCCCATGAAGTGAACATGCACATCGATACCGCCTGGTGTGACAATCATGCCCTCGCAGCATTCGACCACGGTCGAATTACCAATCACCAGATTGGGATCCACACCTTCTAGCGTGGCTGGATTACCCGCCTTGCCAATACCGACAATCCGCTGGTCCTTGACACCGATGTCTGCTTTCACAACACCCAGCACCGGATCGATAATGAGTGCGTTCTCGAACACTAGATCCAAAGCGCCTTCGGCATTGGTCGCGGTCGACATCGCCATGCCATCGCGCACGGTTTTGCCGCCCCCGGTCAGACATTCGTCGCCCGGTCTCAGATAATCGTGCTCTACCTCTGCGAGCAAGCTGCTGTCGCCGAGACGCACGCAGTCGCCCGTGGTGGGTCCAAACATCTCCGCGTATGCCCTGCGGGTCATCGTCACCATGTCGTTGTCCTCAAGCGCCGCGGAAACCGCGCGCACGCGCGGTAGCGAGAGCACGTTGCTTGACGTTCGGGTCGTGCACCGAGCCGTTGGTCAGATTGTTGAAGCCGCTGATGTCGCCGGTGCCGGCCATCGCGACCAGCTCGACCCGCTTGGTCTCCCCGGGCTCGAATCGCTTTGAGGTTCCGGCGGGCTGATCCAATCGCATGCCAAACGCCGTCGCCCGCTCGAAGTGCAGCGCTTTGTTGACCTCGAAGAAGTGGTAGTGGCTGCCGATCTGAACAGGCCGATCGCCGGTATTGAGCACTTCCAGCGTAACCCGTTCGCGGTCCGGGCTGAGCTCGATGTCGCCGTCAGCGGGAAGTAGCTCTCCGGGTATGACGGCGGTTGCCGTCGACTCTGTCCCAGGCCGGATGGGGTTGTGAACCGTGATCATTTTTGCGCCGTCGGGAAACATGCCTTCGATCTGGATCAAGCTTGCCAGCTCCGCCACGCCAGGCAGCACGTCATCGGTGGTGAGCAAGGTGGAGCCATAACCCATTAGCTCCGAAACACTTCGACCCTCCCGCGCGCACATGAGCAACTCATCGCAAATGTACGCAATGGCTTCGGGTGCGCTCAGCTTGATGCTGCGTGCCCGGTGTCGACGAGCAATCTCGGCCGCAGTGAAAATGGTCAGGCGTTCCTGCTCTGTGGGTGTGAGCTTCATGCGAACGGTCTCCTGTGGGGCACGTTGACTGCATGAATGCTACGGTAGCGGCATTCAGCCGCCTAGGACTTCTACACGAACGTCCCAGTAACTCTTGACCGGTGGGACCGCAATAATGTCCTCATAGGGTCCGACAGCGGCGTTCATTGCGCCACCACTTTCATTGGCTAGCACGTCGTCCTTAGAACCCCAAAATGTGATCGACCGGACCTTGCCGGTATCACGATTGCAGCACATGTAGCCGCCGCGCAGCGCGCTGTTGTCGCGGTATTTCGCGACTTGCTCCGCCCAGTCGTCAGCCACCTCATGCATACGTTCCGGTTTCAGGGTGAGCTCCAGCACCCGCGCGCAACCGGCGCCTTCGGCATCGAAGTCGACGTATGCGCCGATTTCCATGTGATGCAGCTCGGGTTCGGTCAATCGATGAGATGACGCCTGTTTGACGACCGCGCCGAGCTGCTGCTCAGTGTTATCCACCATTTGTTTCTCGGTGTTGAACACCACGACGGACAGCGTGTGCGGCGTGTCGGCGTCGCGGAGAAAAAAACCTCTGGCGAGTCCCTCGTAGCCTTTGACCACCGTGCGCCAGAACTCATCGACCTCTCCCATGCTGGCCGGCTTGATATCCACATAGTTGATACGTGCGTGCATGTCCAAGACCTCCGTGACCATTGTAGCTATGCTGCTTGTTTTACCGAGGATAACAGCGTGCAGATAGAATCTCACACGATGCAAGTCCGGGTCAGTGACATCGAGGCGGCGAGAGCTTGGTACCAGCAGCTTTTGGAACGCCCCGCGGATTTTTCGCCGGATTCGTCTATCGGAGAGTGGCAACTGTATCCAGGGAGCTGGCTGGTCGTCATTGAAGCGCGCCCCGAGGCCGGGCGCAACAGGATCCGTTTTGGCGTTGCCGACCTGAACGCAGAGAAAGCCCGCATAGAGCGTGTGCTGGGTATCACGGTCACTGATCCAGTCGTGCTCGAGGGGTTGGTGTGCTACTGCGATTTCGATGATCCTGATGGCAATAGACTGGGGCTGTTTCAGGAATTGAGTCGGTATCCACTTTAGGCAGGCGCGTCATAGCGGCTCAACTTCACCCGTGCGCGCCTTCGTGGATGAAGTCCGCGAACTCCTCACCAGACTCCGGCGAGCATGCGCCAGCAGTGTCATCGGCCGGCTCGACGTCATGCTCAGTAGGCGTCGTCCTTCGTCCACCCCGGCCCTCGATAATAAGTGCCGCCATCATCGCGCTTCTCGATGCCACGACTAGTCTTGTGGGCGCGAACGCGATCATCAGCGGGCCGTTGTGGATCGCTTAGCCACAAGCGCAGCAAATGACGTCGTCGCTCCGGCTCCGTGTGATCTTCGAAGGTGGTGCGACGGTGCAGCAACATACAGTTGTTGGTAAACGTGGCTTCACCCGGCTCCAGCGTCATGTTCAAGCAAAACTCGTCGCTGGCGGCGATTTCATCGAAGGTATCGAGTGCCTCCTGCTCGACGTCGGTGAGCTCGTAGAAGCCTTCCTGAATCGCCAGATTGATGTAGCCGCGGATGTAGATGACATTCGGATAGTTGTCTTTTACCGAGAAAATAGGGATTTTCTGACTGGTGATTGGCGGCTCGCCGGGTGGTTGCTCTCCAAACCGGTGCAGCTTGAAGCCTTCGTACAACGGCTCCAGCAGCGCAGGCTTTCGACGCATGATTTCGTTGTGCACGGCAACGGCGCTCGCATAGCCGCTAACACCACCGGATTTCGCCTTTTCCAGGCACAGCATGCCGATGTAGTCGCATCGGTCGGTGTGCAAGTCCAGCGGCCGGTTGTTGCGATAGGCACGCTCGCGGCGGTCCTGCCCGCCGACGTTGATGACATGGCCGACCAACTCGCCCAGATTGCTCTGGGATACGGGCAGGCCCAGATGGCGGCCCAGACCGAGAAACAGATATTCCCAGTCTTCGACGCTGTATTCGGTCACTGGCAGCCCGCGAAGCCAAAGCAGGCCTGGACCCTCGGTCAGCTGCTGGCGCCAGGCCTCCAGGTCTTGCGCAATGTCGTGCAAGGGAAAATCGTCGTGGCTGAGTTCTTCATTGGCGCGGTCCTGGTTTCGTGCATGGTTCAACGCCTTGTCGAGCACGCGTAAATGCCGTTCTTCGAGCTCAATTGCGAATGGCGCCGCGCTGCCAATGTCCGCAGCTTTCCAGGCGGCTGGGTGATCGATATGGCGAATGTCGTAGACCATGGTGCCTGAGTGTCAGTGGCGTCGAAGTACCATACCTGAACGCTCCCCCGTCGTCTCTCCGGCACGCCATACGGCTCTGCCGTTGACCATGACCAGATCGATACCAGCGGCCGGTGACTTGGGGGCCTCGTACGTCGCCGTATCGGCGACTGTGTCCGGGTCCAGCAACACCAGATCGGCGAAATTTCCGGGTGCAATGGTGCCGCGGCGTTCGAGACCGAATCGGCGCGCCGGCAACGAGGTCATTTTTCGCACCGCTTCCTCGAGTGGAAACAGTTGCTCGTCACGGCAGTAATGTCCGAGCACACGTACGAAGGTGCCCCAGAGGCGTGGATGTGGCAAATCATCTTCCGGGATCCCGTCGGAGCCGACCATGCCTTCGGGGTGGGAAAGAATTCGCCGCACATCGTCTTCGTGCATGCCGTAGTAGGTGGCGCCCGCCGGTTTCAGTCTGTCTACGGCCTGCTCGCGGCTCACACCCCATTCACGCGCCACATCATTGAGATCACGCCCCGCTGTTTCGGGATGGGGTACGGAGCCCGTGATCACGACGCGGTCGACACCTTGGATCTCACGCTGTTCGAGAATGGTCGATGCCGCCGAATAGGGATAGACGTCAAAACCGACCCGCTGTTTGGCCGAAGCCGTACACAAGTGCCCCAGAATCTCATCGCTGCGGCCGAAATTGCGCTCCCCATAGCATTTGAAATGTGACACCACCACCGGCACATCACAGCTGCGGCCAATCTCGAAGGTCTCGTCCAGGGCTTCGATGATGGCATCGCCTTCGCTGCGCATATGGCTCGCATAGACGCCGCCCCGGTCACTCAGAGCACCCGCAACATCGATGACCTCATCGGTGGTCGCGCAGCGGTTTGGCTCGTATTCGAGTCCGGTTGAAAGTCCGGCTGCGCCAGGCGCCAGACTTTCATCGAGCAGCCCGCGCATGGCTTTGACCTCGGCCGCGGTTGCAGCCCGATCAGTACGCTCCATGCACCGCACGCGCAGGGTCATATGGCCGACGAGGCAGATCGCATTCACGGCCGGTGGTTCTTGTTCCAGCGCGCTCAGGTAGTCAGTGAACTTTTCGAATCGGTACCATTGCCCGGGATTGTCGCGGCCAATCAGATTGAGGGGCGCCGGCACGTGTTCAGCCACCAGCGGCGCCAGACTCGCGCCACAGTTTCCCGCGACCACGGTTGTCACCCCCTGGCTCGCCTTCATGGCCATGTCCGGGTTGGCGAGCAAGGCGCAATCATCGTGGGTGTGAGTGTCGATGAATCCGGGCGTCAGCGCTCGGTCGTGGGCATCGATGACGATGCCGGCGCGAGTGTCACTCAGATCACCGACCGCGACAATAGTGTCGTCTTTGACCGCCACATCGGCGACAAAGCGTGGCTCACCGGTGCCGTCAATCACTTGGGCTCGAGTGAACAACACGTGTACCGAGACTGCCATGGGCGTGCCTGTTCACGTACCATGACGCCATCATGCGCAGGCTACCTGTCGAGCGCAACGATTCACCAGTGCTGGCCGCAGGGTCAGTGTTCGCGGGCTGCCGAGTACACGAATGCAGAGCTCGATGCTCGTTGATTTGAGGAAGTAGTCGTCGATGAAGCTCACAGCCGACCAGCAAGGCATGCTCGAAGGAGAGGCCGGACCTGCGCTGCAATGGGCGATGCAGTTTCATCACTCGGTCGGTGAGTTCTTTGATGCGCCGGATATGGTGCCCATCAGCTCCGCTCACTTTGGTCCTGATTCACGCATGATGGGGCCGGTGGGGCAGACGCTCATGGATCGCCTCATCGCACAAGGCGCCGGCGTGTCCGTGCCGTCGTACATGGATCCGTGCGGCGTGGATTTCGAACGTCTGACCCAGTTCGTCGATGAGTTCAATGTGCCCGAGGACTACGTTGAGGCCGAGCGTCGTGCCGCGAATGCGGCGCGCGCACTGGGGTTTCTGCCGACCTTCACCTGCATCAATTACCAGACCATCAGTCCGCCACGATTCGGTGAGCATTTGGGGTGGGGAGACACTGGAGCGGCCATTTGCGCAAATGCCTTGTTCGGCGCGCGGACAAACTTCGAGGCCGGTGCTTCGGCTTTGGCGGCTGCATTGACTGGATCGGTGCCGGCTTATGCCATGCACTCAGGCGACGGCCGGAAAGGCACGTTGAGCGTGAGGATTGATGCTGAGCCACGAGAGATCAGCGACTGGGGCGCCATAGCGGCATGGATTGGCACGCTCGAACCCGGCTATCACACTGTGCCCGTGATTCATGGAGACTTTCAGCCGCCCGGCTTCAATAGCCTGAAGCAGCTCGGTGTCGCCTTGGCGAGCTATGGCTCACACGCAATGTTTCATCTGGTCGGCGCGACGCCGGAGGCGCAGAGTCTGGAAGCTGCGTTTCAAGGCCAGGTACCGGAGACCGAGGTCGTTTGTGACGCGGCGGCTATCGAGTCCATCTATGATCGACATAGTCTCGAGATTGGCGATGTCGACCTGGTGGTGTTTGCAGCCCCGCAGCTCGCGATCGACGAGGTGGTCGAGGTGGTCAACAGACTCGGCTCACGTCGCGTGCATCAGAACACACAACTGCTGCTTGCCGTTGGTCCGCAGGTCAAGGCGGAGGCGGATCGGGCGGGACTGACCGAGCAGCTTCGCAATGCCGGTGGCAATTTTCTCACCGGTACCTGTTTCTATGGTGAGGCACCGCTGCTTGGCCCGTTGAATGACTGGAGGTCCGTGGTGACCAACTCCACCAAGCTGGTAAACACATTGATGCCGAGTGGCCTCGAAGTTGCGTTCGAGCCACTCGAACGCTGTCTGGAGGCGGCCGTGACCGGCCGGCTGAACGCCTGAGGCCATGAGCGAGCACATCATCAGCTTGGTTAACGGACGCGGTGTGGGACCAGCAGTCGAGGGCGAGGCACTGGTCTCGAGGCACGGCTTCGGTGTTCGCTACGACTTGAACCCGGCAACCGGTGTGATCGCCAATCCCGACCATGACTTGTTCGGTGAATCAATTGCCGGCCGGGTCCTGGTGTTTCCCTTCCCGAAAGGGGGAATTGCAGCCGCCTGGGCGTTGGCGGCACTGGCCGCAGACAAGTTAGCGCCGCGCGGACTGGTGTTTGGAGTGACCAGTCCGGTGTTCGTGCAAGGTGCAGTGCTCGCCGATATCTCAGTCATACACAAGCTGACACCCGATCCGCTCACCCATATCCGAACCGGTGACTGGTTGTCACTTCATCCCGCCGAGGGACGTGTGGAAGTCAGACGTCGACAGGGTTGACCGCTGCTAGATGTCAGCCTTTGCGGTCTGCGAATTTCTTGATTTCCTCAGCCGCTGCCGGTGCAAGCGCACCGCGGATGGTCGCTTCGGTTTCCATCGCCATCGCCGTCTCGATGTCCGAGTAGGCCGCACGATTAGTAATACGCTTGAAGTCGATGACTCCGTCCGGCGGCAGCTCCGCCACTTTCTGTGCGACCGACATGGCGTGATCGAAGACTTCCTCGTCCGGCACCACCCGCCAGGCGAGACCGAGCTCATGCAAACGGGGCGCGCCTACTTTCTCGCGTAACAGCACCAGCTCCTTGAAGTGGGACAAGCTGATCTGGCGTGGAGCGATGGCGCTGACCGCACCGGTGACGAACAGCCCCCATTCCAGTTCGGGGAAGAAAGCCCGTGTGCTTTGACCCCAGACCGCGAGATCGCAGTTGATGGCCCACTCCAGACCGGCGCCGACTGCCCAGCCGTGGATGGCTCCGATGATGATTTTGTTACCGAGCACCAGCTCGCGGGTGATGGCCTGGATTTTGTCGATGATGATGCGCTCTTCCTGATATGTTTTGTCAGGATTGTGAGTGCTCAAGTCGAAGCCTGCACAAAAGGCGCGTCCCGCGCCTCGCAGCACGACGCACCGGGTGTCCTCATCGTTGTTTGCGTCTCGCGCCGCCTCCAGCAGCGCCTTGATCAACGGCTGATTGACCGCGTTTAAGATATCGGGGCGGTTGAGGGTTATGATTCGAATGCCGTCTTTGACTTCACTCAATACCAGATCGGAATCAGACATCGGTTGTGCCTCATAGGTTCGGTTTTGCGCCGATAGTAACGAGGGACAGAGGTGAACACCATCGGGTGGTTAGTCTGGACGGCCCAATAGTTGCGAACAGAGGTGATAGACCATGGATATGGGGGGGTGGCTGGCAGAAGAATTCGAGGTCCCTGAGCAACTCGAGACCCCGAGCTACCGGCTACGCAAGCTCACACTCGAAGACGCGGTCAAGGACTATGACGCTGTGATGACCAGTGTGGATCGATTGCAGACTGTCTTTGGTGTGGATTCCGGCTGGCCGTCACCGGACATGAGCTTGCATTACGACATGGTCGATCTTGGTTGGCACCAGAAAGAGTTCGAGCTGCGGCGCTCATTCGCCTATACGGTGGTCACGCTCGACGAACGGGTCTGCGTCGGTTGTGCCTATATTTTTCCGGCGCCACGCGAGGGCGCCGACGCCAAGGCCTACTGTTGGGTGCGAACCAGTCACGCGCATCTGGATGACGACTTGTTTCGGACTTTCAAGCAATGGATAGCCGAGGTCTGGCCATTCGAGAGTGTTATTTATCCGGGGCGTGGAGACTGAGCCCAGGGCGATCGGTTTCGAGAGTGAACACCATGAAGATTAAGAGCGTTGAGGTCATTCCTTATTCACCCCCATTGAAGAAGTTCTTCGGCCGCGATGTGGAGATGGGTTTGGGGGTGCTCCGCGGGTTGGACTTTGCCTTGGTACGCATTTGCTCCGATGAGGGTCTGGAGGGTGTTGGTGAGATTTGCACGGTGTTTCCACCGACGGGGACTGCCCTGGCGGAAACGGTACGCACCTACTTCGCGCCCATGTTGATCGGAATGGACCCTAGCTGCATCGCCCAGATTCACGCTCGCATGGATGCGCTGGTCGAGGGAGCCGAGCCCGCGAAGGCCGGCGTCGACATGGCGTTGCACGACCTGGTGGGAAAATCGCTTGGAGTGCCGGTTGCGACTCTGCTCGGTGGCAGTGTCCGTGACCACATCGACCTCAGCTACTCGATCATGTTCGGTGAGCCCGAAGCGATGGCGGATCTGGCCGCTAGTCTGGTGAGAGACGGTTTTGGCACCGTCAAGGTCAAAGTGGGTCAGCTGGGTGATCTCGACGTTAAGGCGCTCGGCTTGATTCGTGACGCCGTTGGGCCGAGCACTACCGTGCGTGTCGACGCCAACATGGCCTGGTCCACCCCGAAGCAGGCCCTGCGTTGTCTGCAACGCATGCGCCCGTTTGATATCGAACTCGCCGAGCAGCCGCTGGCGCACGATGACTTGGACGGCATGGCTTTTGTCCGTGACCACATCGATTTACCCATCATGGCGGACGAGAGCTGCTGGGCGCCACGCAGCGTGGCCAAGGTTCTGCGGGCCAACGCCGCCGATGTCGTGAGTGTCTATGTGGCCGAGTCGGGTGGCTTGTTTCGGGCAGCACAGGTGTTTGCGCTGTGCGAAGCATGGGGTATTCCTTGCGCCATGGGCTCAATGCCGGAGAACGGTGTCGGTACCGCAGCCCAGGTACATCTGGGCATGGCGATGCCGAACTTGCGATTTGCCAGTGATTGCTGTGGTAGTCGTTACTACGAGACGGACTTGCTCACCGAGACGCTGCCGGTCGAAAACGGCAAAGCGTTTCTGCCCACCGGGGCCGGGCTCGGCGTCGACATCGATGAGACGGTATTGGAGAGCTGGCGTACCGATCGGTAAGTTTCGAGAACCCAATCGAGTCGAGGCACAACGCCCATGAATTCAACAACATGTGATTTGCTCATCAAACACGCGAACGTAGTGACCATGGACGTGAATCGTGCGCTTTACCATGACGGTGCGATCGCGGTTGCCGGCAACCAGATCGCGGCTGTAGGTGCGAGTGGCGACGTCTGCTCACAGTGGCGTGCAACACGCGTCATAGACGCGGGCGGCGCCATCGTGCACCCGGGCTTCATCGATGCCCACAATCACATTGTGCACAGCAGCTGCCGCGGTGTGTTCGCCGACATTCACGCAACCGGCAATGCAGCGGTGAACTTTGCGAGCTGGAAGGCTGATGTCAGCGATGAAGACGAGCGCGCGGCAGTGGTGATCGCCAGTCTGGAGATGCTGAGGAGCGGATTCACGATGTTTGTCGAGCCAGGCTCGGTGTTCTCGACGGATGTCACGGCCGAGGCCCTGCGCAGTGTGGGTGTGCGTGCCTTACTCTCGCCGCTCTATCTGTGGGACCGGCCTGAGCCCTTCGAGGCGATCCCGGCGCTCGCCAGTGAAAGTCTGATGGACCGTGCTCCCATCGACACTGAGCGTTGCTTGTCTGTTCTCGATGGCGAGTTGCACCGAAACACCGACCAGGACGAAACCGTACGAGGTTACATTTTCGTGTATGGCGAAGGCACTGCTTCGCCTGAGCTGTTGTGCGCTGCGCACGAGTTGAGCCGGGCGCATGGCACGCCGCTGCATTTGCATGCCGGCTATATCCCGATGGGCGCCAGCATTTACGCCAACATGACGGGTACCAGCCAGGTCGAACACTTGGCCGAGCTGGGTGTGTTGGATGGCAACACCGTGCTGGTGCACGCCAATGTCATGAATCCCACCGAAGAGCAGCTGCTCGAGGAGTGTGGGTGTCAGATTGTGTGGTGTCCGAGCGGGTTCTTTTCAGTTGGTATGGGTAGCGATGCCGAGTTTCGCATGGCCCAACGGCAGCAGCGCGGACTGTCCATCTCACTGGGCAGTGACGGTGCGTTTGACGCGACACCTGCCGACAACATGCGTGCGGCCCGGCATATCTCTCAGAGCTATGCAGATCCATTGGGCTCCGCCGCGCTGCTGGAGATGCAAACCATTGGTGCGGCAAAGGCGGCCGGCTTGCACGATCAGCTGGGGAGTCTGGAAGTGGGCAAACGCGCAGATCTGGTGATGCGCAATCTCCACGCCGCTGAGGCACACCCGAACATCAATCCGGTCCATCTGCTGGCATTTGTGCTCGGCACCGGCAGCGTAGACACCGTGTTGATCAACGGTGATATCGTTTTTGAACAGGGCCGCTCGACCAGGGTCGACGAAGCCTCGGCGGCGTGGGTTGCGTCGGCCTCGGTGATGGCCCGTGCAAAGCGTCTGGGGTTGCGCGACTGAGATATAGGAGCCACCCATGCCCCGAGAATAGCTCACCGGCACCGACGGCAAGCTGGCGGCTGCATTTGCGCGGGATCTGGATGAGGCGGGACACGCACGTTTGATCGAGATTGCCGATCGGTCTCCGGTGCATAAGACCGTGAAAAACGAGATCTGAATCGTTACCGAAGCAGTTTGACTGGCGATGCTCTAAGTTGGGTCGAGGCCGGCGCCGTTGCGTCTAGAAGGTGCTCGGCGCATTTGCCGCATAGCCGCCGTGCTGACCCGCGAATCGCTGCCAGGCGTCGTCGGCCGATTGACCGGCAGCATCGATCAGTGCCAGCTCATCAACGCCTTGGACTACGCCATTATCGACCACTTGGCGTCCGGCGACGAACACCTTGTCGACGTCCTTGGCATGGGCGTGATAGACCAGGGTTTGAACCGGATTGTTGGTGGGCGTCAGACCGTAGCGACGCATGTCGACCATTTGCAGGTCGGCCTGTTTGCCGGCTTCTAGGCTGCCAACTTCATCAGCGATCCCGAGAGCAAGGGCGGCATTGACGGTCGCAAGTCTGAGTACTTCGGTGGCGGAGAGTATGTCCGGTCGCTGCGCGCGAATACGTGCCGAGGCGATACACGCCCGCAGCAACTCGAAATAATCCGAGAAGTAGTTGTCGATCCCCAGGGCCACATTCATGCCCGCTGCTCGTAAGTCCCCGATAGCGGCGATCTCTCCGCGAAACTGATTCATGAGGGGACAGTGGGCGAGATGCGAGCCCGAAGCCGCCAGAGTCTGGACTTCGTCATCGTCGAGCTGATAGCAATGAACAGCAACGAGCTCGTCGCCGAGCAGCCCGTGCTCGCGGGCGTAGTCGAGCTGCTCCATACCATGCACGCGTTTGACCAGCTCACCTTCGCCGAAGCCGAGATGCGACGACACCCGAACGCCGAACAAGTCGGCCTGCTCACGTACGGCTTTCATGAGTGAAGGTGAAGACGAGGACAGACCGGTCAGCGCCAGATATCCTTGCAGCCGACCTTCACCCCGGCCGTGCCACTGCTCGACAAGCCGTACCGCCTGCTCGAGTTGGCGATCTCGCTCGTGCTCGTCGAATACCGTCCGACCCGCGGCCAGCTCGTCCAGGTTCACATCGTTCAACATGATGCCGATGCCAGCACGCAAACCTACATCGTCGATGAACGCCGCAAACAAATCTGCGTCTTCTTCCATCTCGAGCACGGTGGTGACGCCACCGCGTAAAAGCTCGGCAATGGCGAGAGCGCCTATTGCCTGGCGCTCCTCGCGGCTGATGACGCTGCTCATGGGCAGATAGAGTCGTTGCGTAGCGTCGTAGCCGAGGTCTTCCGCGCGGCCGCGAAACACGGCGTACCCGAGATGGTTGTGGGCACTGATGAAACCCGGCAGCACCACGTGGTTACGGCCATCGATGACCTGTTGCGCTGAGGAAATTTCGGACTTCAGAGCCTGGGTGTCGCCGACATGCACGATTTTGTCCTGGTCGAAAATCAGCGTTGCGTCTTGATACACGGTGTCGCTGGCATCGACGCTGATGACGGTGGTGTGCTCGATAGCCGTTCTCATGATGCTCGTGACTCGGAGTGTGCCTGTGGGATGATACTGTACGCGCGCATGTGGCCGTTGTGCACAGGTGGCGCCACGAAACACGGTAGAGGTTTGATATGGCGGTTCTCGGGGCACTCACGTCCGAGATCTTCTTGCGTGAGCATTGGCAACAAGAGCCCTTGTTGGTGCGACAGGCACTGCTCGAAGACGTCCCTGTCATCAATGTCGCGAGCCTGCTGGCCCTTGCCACCCATGGGGAGATCGAGTCGCTTCTGGTGACCTATGACGCTGCCCGCGATGGCTACAGGTGCGCGCACGGACCTTTCGAGCACTCCTGGCTCGGCCAACTGCCCGCGGGCGTGTGCTGGACACTCCTGGTGCAGGCTGTTGACCAGTGGGTGCCGGAGGTCGACGCGCTCAAGCGCCACTTCGATTTCTTGCCCCGCTGGCGACTTGACGACGTCATGATGTCGGTGGCCGTCGAGGGTGGCGGCGTAGGCCCGCACTTCGACGCTTACGATGTGTTTCTGATTCAGCTTTCCGGCACGCGGGAGTGGCGGCTTGGGCCGATGTGTGACGACGATACCGAGCTGTTGGACCATGACGATCTCAAACTGCTATCTGCTTTTGATGCCGTCGAATCGCATCATCTGGTGCCGGGGGATCTGCTTTATTTGCCGCCTGGCATTGCGCATTGGGGAGTCGCTACCAGCGACGACTGCGTGACTTGCTCGGTGGGTTTTCGTGCGCCTTCAAAAGGTGAGCTTCTCGAGCACGCCATGGCGTTACTCGCGAGTGACTATGGTGAGCAAAGTCGCTATCGCGATGCTCTGGTGATGTCGCCGGGAGATGCGTATGAGCTCGGTCCGGACGTTGATCAGGTGCTCGATGAGTTGTGGTCCTCACTGGACCCGTCACGGGTGCGCGAGGTACTGCGCCAGGCGCTCGGGCGACAGGTTACTGAATCGCGCTACGCGGAGCGTATTGCAGCGGCTGACTTCGATGCGTCAACCCTCCCTTTCGTGAATTCGACAGGAAGTTTGTTGCTCAACCATCACCCCGCCAGCCGCTTTGCCTACCGTCGTTATCTCGATGCGGCGGAGCTGTATGTCGACGGTGAGCTACATCACACTACCGCGAGGTTTGCCAAAGCAATCTGCGAGTGCCGCCTGGTCTTGCCGCTCTCGAGCGATGAGCAAGTGTTGCTCGAACTGCTGGTTGGGCAGGGCAGTGTGGGTATTGCGACCTGAGTGCAGGTGTCTTGTTCAGCTGCGTAGCAGCTGACCGTAGCCTGTCACCTTGTCTTCACACCCAGCGAGCCGCATAGAATGCCAGGCTAACGCCTGGTTGCTGGACACCACCGGCTTGCCCAGATCGGTCTCCAATCGCTCCAGGATGGGTGATGCTCGCAGTGCCGTGCAGGAGATGAACAAACCATCGACATCGTGCTGCCCCAGCGCGTAGCCCGCCTCGTAAATGGATTCCGGCGATACCCGTGACATCTCACCCGCGCTGACGCGTTTGAAGCTGCCGCGCACACCGATGTCCCAGCCTTTGCCACCGATGAACTCGGCGACGACATCATTGACGTCATCTGCGTAGGGGGTCAGCACGGCGATTCTCTTGCAGCCGAGATGACGTAATCCAGCGAGCCCGGCGGTGATGGGATCGGTGGTTTCCACATCCGGCTTTGCCTCCAGAATGCGGGTTCGAACGACGTCATCTCCGATGGACATGGTGCCGGAGGTGCAGCCGAAGATGACCACATCCAGGGTCTCGCCCGGATTGATCAGCACTGCTGTCTTCGCAATGTCGGCTTCCATGGAGCGCAGCGTTTCGACGGTGGTGCTGTCGGGAAACGGAATTCGATTGGCATACAAGGCCACACCTTCGTCGGGCAGGAAGGTGTTGATCTCGGGTTCGATGCTGAGGTCGTTCGACAGCGTGATCAGACCGATTGCGGCTCTGCTCGGAGAACCTTTGTCCAACGTGAATGGCATTTGCTGCCAGTTATGTTGCATGACCTGTGCTGCGGGTTGACTCATGACCCACCTCTTTGAATTGCCCTCTACCGGCAGCCATGATGCCTAATCGGGGCTCTCGCGGCTAGCCGTGAGTTCCGGGAAGCTCGCTCGGCGCGCTGGCCTAGTGACCCGGATCCGGGCTAGGCTTGTTCGCTGTCATGAGTGTCTCCGAATCGACTCTTTCTCCCGACCACGATGTGCGCACCATCGGACTGGTCAGCGGCGCCCACGGCATCAGTCACTTCTACCAGCTGGTGCTGCCGCCACTGTTTCCGATTCTGCACTTTGAAGAGGGCTACAGCTTTACCGAACTCGGCTTGCTGATAGCCATTTTCTACCTGGTTTCGGGTGTCGTGCAGCCGCTCGCCGGATTTCTGGTCGATCGCATCGGTCCGCGCTCGGTGCTCTACTTTGGCATCGCGCTCGCGAGCTTGGCCTGTTCCGCTTATGCCCTCGCGGACAATTTGAACGCTTTCATCGTCCTGGTAATTGTCGCTGGTGTCGGCAATGGGGTGTTTCACCCTGCTGACTACACGGTGCTTTCACACAATGTATCGGAGCGCCGGGTCGGCAAAGGGTTCAGCTTTCATGCCTTCGGTGGCTACATCGGTTATGCGATCGCGCCGGTGGTGATGGTGACCCTGGCGAGTTTATTCGGCTGGCGCGGGGCACTACTGGCAGCGGGCTTCGTTGGGTTTGCGTTCCTGGTGTTGCTCATCAGCACCGGCCATCGGCTGGTCCAGGTCGGCACCGATACTGCGGGTGCGACGCCACGGGCAATGAAAGACCACGCGGCGTTGTTGTTGTCTCCCGTTGTCATCGGTTGCTTCTTGTTTTTCTGTGTTGCCGCCATGGCGCAAATTGGATTGCAAACCTTCGCGCCTTCGGCCCTGCTCAAGCTGTTCGAGATCGAAATCACGGTTTCCAACATCGGGGTGACTGTATTTCTAGTGGCGGTCACCATCGGTATCTTGAGCGGAGGGGTGCTCGCCGACCGCACCCAGCGGCACCATCTGGTGACCGTACTGTGTTTGATACCGCCCGCGGCGATGACGCTGTTGCCGGCCTGGTTCGACCTCAGCCCTCTATCCCTGTGGATTGTGTTCGCTATCATCGGATTCTTCTTTGGCCTGCTGATTCCGTCGCGTGACATGCTGGTACGCGCCGCCGCACCTCGACACTCGAGCGGCAAAGTCTTTGGCGTCGTCTATTCGGGGCTCGACGTAGGGTCAGCACTGACACCCATCGCGTTCGGCTGGTTCTTGGACCATGCGCTCGCGCACTGGGTCTTTCTGGGTGCCGCTATTTGCTTCGTCGCCGGGATCGGCGCCATTGCGCTGTCGCGGCTCAACATCACGATAGCGTCTAACGCCTGAGTCGCGCGGTCTTTTGTACGCGAGCTCGAGGTGCGACAGTAGACAATCAGGGTATTGCGACAACCTATGTGACCGTCGAGTAACCAAAATGAAAGATTACTGTGGCTGGAGAGCCCGAATTGGACTGATCTACATCGCCTCAAGCACCGTCATGGAGCCTGAGTTCTATGCCATGGCGCCCGAAGGGGTGAGCGTGCACAGCACCCGCATGCATCTGCCGGAGGCATCAGTCGAGGGGTTGACCACCTTGATGGAGGCGGATCGGGTTGAAGAAGCAGCCGCTCTGCTCGCTAAAGGTCCGATGGATGTGATCACCTTCGGCGGCACCAGCGCGACTTTCCTCGAGGGTCTGGGTAACGATATCAAGACCATCGAACGAATCGAGTCGGTGTCGGGAGGTATTAGTGGGTCGGCAACATCGACCGCGGCGGTACGCGCGCTGAAAGCATTAGGCGTGACAAAGCTCTGCTTTGTCGGTCCGTACATCAGTGAGGTGACCGAGCGAGGTCGGAGATTTTTTGGCCAAAGTGGCTTCGAGATGACCGGCGCACACGGCATGGAGGTGCGCGGTGATCTGGACATCAACGCGATTTCTCTGGAACAGACTTATGCGTTTGCCAAAGCACGAGTTGAGCCGGAGTGTGATGGTGTGTTCATCAGCTGCACCGGCTTGCGGACGGTTGGCGCGATCGAAGCGCTGGAGCAAGATCTCGGCAAGCCGGTAGTGAGTGCCGTTCAGGCAACATTCTGGGATGCGTTGCGGCTGGCCGGGGTTGGCGACCACGTCAAAGGTTTTGGCTCCTTGTTCGAGCATTGAGTGCACTGGAACGTTTGAGCCGCGGCTGGCATTCACGTCGGCGGCCAAGTGCCGCGGTCGTGGTGAGCGCAGCGCGTTAGGGCGCTCGGTTAGCCCGGCTCTCAGGTGACTACAAAGCCCTGACCGACTGCATCGTTGGGGTCCAGCAGCCATTTTGCATAGCCTATCACCTTGGCGGTCCCTTTTACTGTGGGGACGACGGCGCGCTCGCCGCCGAGCTTGGTTTCTCGAAGTAGAGACCCCTCAAACACACCGCTGCCAAGTAAGCCTTCGGATTGAATGGTCTCACCCACTTTCATGTCACCACGTGCCTCGAACATCGCCATCATGGCACTGGTGCCAGTACCGCCGGGTGAGCGATCCAGCAGACCGGCGCTCAACACGTGCACATTGCGATACATCGACGTTGGTTGATCCGGCTCATGCCAGAACGTCACCAGCAGGTCGGTGTTGTCGGATGGGTAGCGGATGTGGGAATGCGTCGGATGCGAGATGGTTACTTTCTCGGCGACTTGCTCGCGGACCAGGCGGCCGAGCTCCCGAAACTGTTTGCCGTTCTCGGGTCCGACTCGCAGATTCTTGCCATTCCAGGGCACGGTAGCGAAGTAGTTGCCGCCAAAAGCGACATCGACTTTGACTTCGCCAAACTCGGGCAAGGTGACTGGAATATCCTGAGCGGCGACATAGGCCGGCACATTTTCCAGCCGGGTCCATTCCACACTGTTGTCATTCGAGCAGACTTCCGCGACCACCAATCCGGCGGTGGTCTCAAGACGGATTTTGGTGTTGCCCTCTGGTGCCTCCGGGACCATGCCGTGGGCGACCATGGCCATGCCCAGCGCGATGGTTCCGTGACCACACATGTCATTGCAGAGCACGCCGTCCGACCAGATGATGCCGGCGTCGAATTCATCGCTCGACGGCGGTGTCAGAAAGCCGCCGTACATGGCGACATGACCGCGCGGCTCGTTTAGCAACGAGGTCTTCAACCAGGCCAGCTGACCTTCAGCTTCGAGCATGCGGCGTTTCTCCAGCAGGCTGGTGTTGGCCGGGAAATGAGGGCCAGCCGGGATGATGCAGGTCTCCATGCCCTCCGTATGGGTGTAGATCACATCCATGAAACGTGTCTTGAGCATGTCATCCTCCGCCAGAGAGCTGTGCAATAGTGAGTGGCAAGCGCATAGATCGCAGATTCCGGCGGCATTGGCAACCAAGGGCTGCACAATGGCTCGTGTCTGGGACAGAATGCCCGCGCGTGCATATTGACTTGCACAGGTTGCTGGACACACCCTCGCGCTGCAAGCGATGCTCGCCGACCAAACCTAATGCCCAAGGGGTTTAGATGAAGACTATGTCAGACACGCTGTATCGTGTGCGCGCGATTGGCTGGGGATTGCTGCTGGCATGTAGTGTCACGCTTGCACAAGACGACTTCGGCGAATGTGCCGCCCCGGGTGCCGGAATCGAGCAGCCCATGTACAGCTTCGATGATATCGAGTACTTCGAAGAGGACCTGCCAGCGAATATTCAGCAGGCACTCTATGACCTTCGCCTCGCCCTCTATCAAAAGCAGCTCGAGCTCATTGATGCGGCCATGCTGACACAGCACCTGCAAGCCCTCGCCGAGCAGACCGGGCGCACCGAGCAAAGTCTCGCCGAGGAGTTGTTCGCTGTTGGTCGGCCGGACGCCGCCGCCGTTGAAGCTTTCTACGAAGCCAATCGCGATCGAATCAGTTATCCACTGGATGCGGTGCGTGATCAGATCAGGCAGATGCTTGCCGAGCAGGCGGCACAAGAGCGGCGTCAACAAGTGCTGACCAGTCTCAAGCAGATCAGTCCTTTTGTTGTCGGCCTGCGTGCGCCGATTGCGCCTTTCGTTGACATCGACATCGAAGGTGCGCCACGCAAAGGGCCAGCTGGTGCGCCGGTTGTGATCGTCGAGTTCGCGGATTATCAGTGTCCTCACTGCAAGCATGCAGGCGAGGCGCTGTCGGCGTTGATGCAGGCCTATCCCGAACAGGTGCAAGTCGTGTTCAAGGATTTCCCGGTGAATCGCTCCGGTATTTCTCGAGTGGTTGCAAGGGGCGCATTCTGTGCCGACCGGCAACAGCAGTTTTGGCCCTATCACGATCTCGCGTTCGAGAATCAAGACATGCTCGCGCACAGCTCGCCAACGGCGATTGCGACCCAGCTCGGTCTCGATGTCGAGGCGTTCAAAGGTTGTCTCGCCGGCACCGAGTCGGAACAGTGGGTAGCCCGCAGTCAGCGGGAAGGTGAGCGGCTGGGTGTGGGCTCGACGCCTACCCTGTTCCTCAATGGCCGCCGTTTGAATTTACGTGACCTGGATGCCGATTTGCGCAAAGCGGTGGAGATCGCGCTGGCGGAGAAGGCTTCGTAGCGCCAGTACCTCTGCACAGTGATTCGCTACCGGGCACCGACACCGAAGTCCTCGCCGTATGTCACCGCGGTGGGCTACCGCACTCTCAAGGCGGAGCTCGATGACCTGTGGGTGAGCAGACGTGATGTCGTTCTTCATTTGCAAGCTGCCGCTGCAGAGGGCGATCGCTCTGAGAACGCCGAGTACATCTATCGCAAGAAGCAGCTCCGAGAGATCGATCGCCGCATCCGCTACTTGCAAAAGCGTATTCCCGATCTGCAAGTTGTGGATGCATTGCCAGGCGACCGTGAAAAAGTGTTCTTCGGCGCGACGGTGATTCTCGGCGATGAGACCGGTGAGGAATGTAGCTACCGGATTGTCGGTGCTGACGAGACCGATGCGAAAACCGGCTGGATCAGTGTCGATTCACCCATGTCAAAGGCGTTGCTGGGCAAACGTCTCGATGAAGAAGTCACCGTGCGCACGCCCACCGGCTCAAAGATGTACTGGATACTCGCTATCGACTATGAGGCATTCCATGATTGAGAAAGCTGAGTCGTTCGATTACGTCATTGTCGGCGCGGGTAGCGCTGGTTGTGTGATTGCGAATCGGCTGGTGACTTTGGGGCAGGCGAAAGTCTGTGTGCTGGAGGCGGGGCCGCGCGACTACAACCCCTTCATCCACATCCCCGCCGGATTCATGAAGACGGTCGAGAATCCAAACGTCAATTGGATGTACCAGACTGAGCCTTCCCGGTGGACTGACGGCCGCCGCATCGCGCAACCGCGCGGCAAGACTCTGGGCGGCTCAGGCTCTATCAACGGACACATCTACAACCGTGGCCAGCGGCTCGACTACGACGTCTGGGCGCAGCTGGGTAACGTGGGTTGGAGCTACGCGGAAGTCTTGCCCTACTTCAAACGTTGTGAGCATCGCATTGGCGTTGGCGATGAGACTTACCGTGGCCGAGAGGGCCCCTTCGTGGTCACCGATCTGGATTGGTCCCATCCGTTGCTGGATGCCTTTATTGCTGGCGCGGTGGACTATGGGTTGCCCCTCAACACCGACTACAACGGTGCTACTCAACGCGGTGTCTCGGTGTGTCAGCGCAGCATTTACAAAGGCCGGCGTATGAGTCCGGCACGCGCATTTCTGCATCCGGCACGTCGCTCGAATCTGCTTTCGGTCAAAACCGAGGCGCATGTCGACAAGCTGGTGTTCAACGGTAAGCGGGCGACGAGTGTGCGCTACTTTCAGTTTGGTCAGGCAAAGACCGTCGAAGCCAACCGCGAGGTCATACTCTGCGGTGGCGTGTTCAACTCACCTCAGATTCTGCATCGCTCGGGCGTTGGTGCCGAAGCTTTGTTGGCCGATATTGGTGTGCCGCTCGTCCATGCACTCGACGGCGTGGGTGAAGGTCTGCGTGACCATTGCTATGTGCCTATCACGACCAGGGTCAAGAACAGCGACTCACTGAATGAGCGTTCTCGCGGATGGCCGTTGCTCAAGGAGATCGCCAACTATGCGCTTCGCCGCAAGGGCATCTTGTCCATTCAGCCGACCTTGGTGTACATCACCTGGGACAGTGATCCGCAAGTGCAAAACAGCGATATCCAGGTGACCTTCACACCGGCGAGCTATCACGAGCAGTACGAGAAAGGTCTCGCCGACTATCCTGGCATGACGGTAGGGGCATGGCAGCACCGTGCCGAGAGCAAGGGTTATGTGCGGGCTCGGTCCAGCAATCCGTACGAGCCGCCCATCATTCAACCCAATTATCTGGACGCCGAGGTGGATAGAAAGGCGCTGATCGGGGCTTCGCGGCTGGCCAGAGCGCTCAGCACCACGCCGCAGATGATGCACTTCCATGCTGGCGAGGTGTTGCCTGGAGATCAGGTTCAATCCGATGATGAGTGGTTGGACTTTGCGAAGCGAAATTGCAGCACGACATATCATCCCGTCGGTTCCTGCCGCATGGGACCGACGAGTGACCCCAATGCGGTGGTTGATGCACGGTTACGGGTACACGGACTCGAGAATGTGCGTGTCGCCGATGCATCAATCATGCCCACGGTACCGTCCGGCAATACCCATGCGCCGACACTGATGATCGGCGAGAAGGCCTCGGACATGATTCTAGGGCGCACACCGTTGCCCGCCGTCGACCTCGGGAGCGGCGAGTCAGTGATGGCCTCAGCGCGGGCGTCGGGTCCGAACAGAATCGTCAAACAACAGTAAACTACCAAACCCGCACGCACAGAGTGTCTGCTCCATGAAAGATGTCGCCTGGGCTGAGTCAGTCATCAAGCCTGTGTTCGCCACACTGCAATCTCTCGGCGAGGAGCATTTCGATCTGATCGTCGTTGGAGGCGGGCTTTCAGGAGTGTCGTGTGCGCTGCACGCCAGCAAGGGTGGATTGAAGGTGGCGTTACTCGAAGGCAGCGGCGTCGGCAGCGGCGCATCCGGACGCAATGCCGGCTTCGTGGTGCCGCACTATCCTGGCGTGTCACCCGCGCAGGTAGAGGTTGTGTTGGGGCGACGCAAGGGTGAGGCCTTGAACACCCTGGTCGCTGGTGGCGGAGCTTTTGTGTTCGAACAGATAAAGGCACTCGACATCGAGTGCGAAGCCGTGCAAAACGGTTGGCTGCAAGCGGCGCATTCGGAGAAGTCCAGTCGTACGGTGCAACACATGATCGCCGACTGGCGCGCGGTCGGGGCGAGTGTCGGTTACCTCGATGCGGATGCCCTCGAGGAGAGGCTCGGCAAGACTTCGTACCGGGACGGTTGGTTGCTGTCGTCGGGTGGTTATGTGAATCCGTATGCACTCACTATGGGCTTGGCCGAGGCGGCGGTGCGCGCTGGTGTCGCCGTCATCGAGCAAGCGCCGGTCAGCGGGGTGTTTCGCGATACCGACGGCTACCTGGTCAACGTCGACGCTCGGCAGCTGAAAACAAAAAAAGTACTGCTTGCAATGAATGCTTATGCGTCCGATGACTGGGGCGGTGTCGCGCGACACAGCGTGCCCATACGGCTCTACACGACCTTAAGTCAGCCTTTAGGCTCGAACTCACGCGAGCAGGTGCTACCGGGCCGGCCCTGTGTCTCCGATCTGCATGCGGCGCCGAGGTTCTCACGCATGGACCAGCACGGCCGACTGGTGGGCGCTGGAATGTGCGCGATCACTGGTGGTCGGAGTGCCAAAGGCCGCCAAGTCAGTGAGCGAGCCTTGGCTGAGACATTCCTTGATCTGGGACCGTTGGCGGTGGACCGCTACTGGGAAGGGTATTGCACATTCACTAGGACCGCGCTGCCGGTGCTGCAAGTGGTTGATGAGGGCGTGTACGCGGTGTCCGGATTCTCGGGCCGTGGGGTTTGTCTCGCCCAGGTGTTGGGACCCGTGCTAGCAGACCTGGTTTCAGAGCGTTGCTCGGTGGACGATGTCCCGCTTTCGGCGGAGAAGCCGAGGTCGGATCCCTTGCGGTCGTTCAAGCGAGTGATGGCGCCGCTCGCCTATCAGATGCTGAAAAAGAAAGATGCCCTGAAGTTGAGCTAACGGAGATCGCATGAGCCACATCAATACCTCGTCCCCCAAGATTGACAACATCATCTGCCTGAACAGCAGCGATCTGGATTCGCTCCGTCTGGGCATGTCCGAAATCGTCGACCTGCTGGATCAGATGTTCCGCCAGCGGGCGAACGAGTGGATGGTCAATCCGCCAAAAATCTTCGAGCATCGCAGCGACACCCGTTTGTACAGCTCCATGGTGAGTTTTGCCCCCTCGATAGGGTATGCCAGCTGCAAGTGGCAAAGCGGCGATGCCGACAACCCGGCGCGCGGCCTGCCTTTGATCCAGGGTTTGCTGCTATTGACCGAGGATCAAACCGGACAGCCAGTGGCGATGATGGATTCGAAGTGGATCACCGGTGAACGCACTGCCGCGGCATCTGCGTTGCTCGCTCGTGAGCAGGCGCGCAAGGGCGCGAGCACATTGAGCATTCTTGGTTGTGGTCTTCAGGCCAGAAAGCACCTTGAGGCCATGACGACGACACTCACGACGCTGGAGCGCTGCGTGGTGTACGACATCATTCCCGAGCGTGCCAAGGCATTCAAAGCCGAGAAACAAGACAACACCGCGCTGGAAATTGTTGTGGCCTCTTCGGCGAAGAGCTGTGTCACCGAAGGTGACATCGTGGTTTCCGGGGCGCCTATCGTCGAGCATCCGAAACCGGTCATCGAACCCGCCTGGGTGAAACCCGGTTGCCTCGGTATCAGTATCGACTACGACGCTTCCTGGTGCCCGCAAACCGTCGCCGCCATGGACCTGGTGCTCACCGACGATCGCGGTCAGCTCCGGGATGAGCAACGCAAGGGCCACTTCGAAGGTGTCGATCAGATACACGCCGACCTGAGTGAGCTGCTGGTGTCCAACCGCGCCCGGCGCAGTGACGACAGTCAGCGAATTCTCGGCTACAACCTCGGTATTGCGCTGGAGGACCTCGCGGTTGCCGCTGAGCTCTACCAGCGTGCGGTCGCAGGTCGGATTGGAACCCGGGTTAAGTTCTAGAGCATCGTTACTCGAGGTATCAGCTGTTCATCGGCTGCGGTGTGCTCCCGGTCTTTCAAGAGTTCATGTTCCAACGATTTATCGGGCACGCCGATGCCGTGCTCATATCGGAATAATTGGATCAAGTTAGCTATAGCGGCAGCCGATAACACTCATGCCAAAAGCCGCCCGATGAAGTTGTCGCTCGTTTCACGCGCGTCGATGTCGATGGCGACACTCTGCTGATCGCATTCGAAGTATTGTGCTCAGTTGTTCCACTGCTGGTGTTGTCCAGCAGTGCTTTTGATGCGGCGAGTTGGTCCCTGCGAGGCCTAATTCAACAATGAGCTGCGCGCACCCGCAAGACAATTGCAGCGACGAGGCCTTGCGGGTCTCGTTGAGCCGGCCGGTTCCACCGGTACCAGTGGAGGCGTTGATGCACTCGCAGCCGCAACGAGTGTTACTCGCGTCGGAGCTTGGACCCGAGACTCCCCAAGGTTGTCGGTGCCGACTGACAGCATTC
>MDTE01136396.1_pt1 | contig 29337 bp, 54 predicted proteins | sample 811231 | NCBI WGS metagenome assembly MDTE01 (sample SAMN05326651, study PRJNA326480) | marine metagenome | isolation source: seawater | place: Indian Ocean: Red Sea | collected 2010 | reverse complement strand
TCTCGGCACACCCCTTCTGCTCCTGTGGAGCAACGGGGGTGCCTCGAACGCTAACCGGCCACCCTTTGGCACCTTTGTGCGTCGGGACGCCGGTACGCGATTTGTACCTTCGCAAACTCAAACTGTGTGCTCGTACAATTTTTCGCTCTTCGTGCGCACGCGACACTCGTGCTAAAAATTAGTACTTTCGCACAAACAAGAGAGTCAAACTGTGTGCTCGTACGTCGTTTGGAACGCCGTACCTACGCACACCCTATGTAGTATTTAAACAATTAAATAACACACGTGTCTTTGTACATCTTCAGCTAAGCTTCAGCTGTACCAAAGCCGCTAGTATTAAAATTTTGGGAGTCAAAATATGAAATTGATACAAAAACTATTTCCTAGTTATCTAGGTGTATTTAATAAATTTGGAGGTCATATGACTACTAGATTATTCAGAGCTACTTTTTTGGATAAGTTTTCTAAGAATACTATTGTGGTGGAGTTTGAAGCTCCATTCCCAGTAGATACCGAAAATGTAGATTACGGGAAGCTTGCGACCCAAAGGTTAGGTGAGATGATTCGTAAGGGCGAAGTCGCTATTCGAGATATCGAACCTATTGAACAACAATAAATTTGATAGAGGAGTAATTATGTCAAATACCCAACAAGTAACGCTTGATGCTAATACACTCAAGCAAGAGATACGTGACAATATGCGTGTCAATCTTAATACCATGATCTGGGGTGGGCCAGGCATTGGTAAGTCAGAAATACCACAGCAGGTAGCAGATGAGCTAGGAGTTAAATTACTAGACTTCCGTGCTAACTTGTTCGACCCAGTCGACGTGCGTGGTATACCACATATTACATCTAATGCAGTGCACGGTGATCAAACCTCGTGGGCAGCACCAGATATTTTTCCAACTGTAGAACGCGATGGTGAGCGTGGCATATTCATGATTGATGAGTTGCCAACTGCTCCACCAGCAACGCAGAATGCATTTCTACAGTTACTACTAACTCGTCAGGTTGGTAACTATACTATGCCTGACGGTTGGTCAGTGGTATCAGCTGGTAACCGTCTTACTGACGGTGCTGCTGTGTATCAAATGCCAAAACCTGTATGTAACAGGTTGATGCACTATGACCTAGAACCAAACTTAGATGTTTGGTGTGACTGGGCATTGAAGAATGAGATACACACAACGCTGGTATCATTCATGCGTTACCGACCAAATCTTCTGTACAGCTTCAAAGCTGATGAGTACGCTTTTCCTACTCCTCGAAGTTGGTCATTCGTCAATAAGCGTTTGCAGCTTACAGATGATATCCATGCAGACAGGATGTTTTACGGCATAGCCGCTGCAGTCGGTGACGGGCCAGCTGGTGAGTTTCTGGCATTTGCAAAAGTAGCAAACAAGTTACCAGATATTGATAACTTGATTCAAAATCCTACAACGTACATGCCGACGGACGATCCAGCTGTTTTGTATGCTTTGACTGGTGCAGTTTCAGCACGAGCTCAAGACGACAAAATGGAAAACATTATGAAGCTTACAGCTAAATTGCCTGTTGAGTTTCAAGTAGTTTTGGTCAAAGGTATTCTTGCCATTGATCGAAGTTTTATTAATCACAATACAATCAATGACTGGATTCAAAAGAATTCTAATGTTGTATTGTAACAACCAAGGAGAAAATTATGGCTACAGTTAGAATGTCTAATGAGTTAATCAAACAATTGTGTGAACAATTTTCTAGTGACTATAAAAAAGTAAACCCAAGACCTGCTATTGTTAATCAAGAAGCATTGGGTGTTGAACTTTATGATACATTTGCAAAACCTTTGTATGAGAAAGTTAAAGCTACTTTTAAAGAGTTCCGTGATGAAAATGAAAACGCAATAGTATGGGATCCAAAAGAACATATGAAAAGTATGTTTCATAAAGAGTCTAATATTAGAGCTACTATTCAGGTGCCTGAGTATCACACAAAACGTAAAGACTATCGTCACGACGGTAAAGAAATAGATTATTATCTTAGGTCATACACAGAAAGGTATGTACGTTCTGAAAGTGATGAATTAGTTCATCAAACTGTTGAAATTAATTTACCTTTCGAAGGTAGATTTCTTGGTGACAAATATGGTGCTGCAGCTTTGAATCTTAGTAAGGCAGCAGGCCATGAACTAACTACAAAAGTTTATGATGCTTATGTTAAAGATCGTGACTATGATCATACTTTTGCTAATAAACAAGCTGACTTCTTTGATATGCTTGATCGTTTTCAAACACTTAATCAAGCACTCAAAGCTTGGCCACAACTTGCTAATATTGTAGAGAAAGTGGCACCAGAAAAAATGGTTACGATCCACAAGAAGACGGAGCGTAAGAAAAAACAACAAGACCAAGCACAGTATGTTGAACAAAATGCAGGAGCATTTAACAATGTAATTCTTGGTTCACAACTATTAGGAGACGAGGATGATTCCTGAGTTCACTCGTGCTAGATCACAACTACTATTGAAACAACCTTTCTTTGGTACTTTGTGTCTGCGTTTGAAACCAATTGAAACAGAAGATATACCTACTGCAGGTACTGATGGTAAGCGTCTGCTTTACAATCCAAAGTTTTTCTTAAACATGTCAGATCAACAACGCGTTGGTCTGCTTGCTCACGAAGTTATGCATGTAGTATTTATGCACATGGCACGTCTGAATGAGCGTGACCATTATCTTTGGAACGTGGCTGGTGACTATGTAATTAATCTTGTGGTGCGTGATGCTGGTTTGCAACTACCACCAACTGATTTACTTGATGACAAGTATGCCAATATGACTACAGATGAAGTTTATCGTAAGCTTCAAGAAGATCCAGATTCACAACCGCAAGGCGGTGGAGAAAATGATAAAGAGTCATTTGGTAATTGTGTGCAAGAATCATCAGCTATCAACAAAAATCCTGGTGAGTTTGAAGCTGATATGCGAGTAGCAATCAAGCAAGCTGCAGAGGCAGCTAAAGCACAAGGTAAACTACCAGGTAACTTAGAAGCTTTACTTGGCGACATAGTTGAACCAAAAGTTAACTGGAAAGAACGTTTGGCTAGGTTCTTACGTAACAATAATAAATCTGATTACAGTTGGCAGAAACCTAATCGTAGGTTTATTGGTCAAGGTTTGTACATGCCTAGTATGTATGCACCATCTATTGAAGAGATTGGTGTCATTACTGATACTTCTGGTTCACGTACTGACGAAGAACTTAATCAAGATCTTAGTGAGATATCAGCTATGTTGATTGATGCCAACGTTGACAATGTACATTTTATGCAAGCCGACACTGAAGTAACTGCTGAGGAGACATTCACCCGTGAATCGTTGCCCTTGAAGGTTACTATGAAAGGTCGTGGTGGTACTAGGTTTGGGCCAGCAGTTGCAGAAATGGCAGAAAAATATCCTAATATCTCTTGTCTTATTTATCTTACAGATTTGGAATCAAACGACTTTGGGACTGAACCACACTTTCCAGTTGTGTGGGTATCTAATTATGCAGAGGAGGCACCGTATGGTGAAATTATCAAAACAAACTAAACACATGCTTGGACTTATTAACAAGTATGCAATACGTGGGGTTGTAGGATTGCTTGGCCTATTTGCTATGGCTATGCTCTTACAACATATTCTAACATTCATGCTGCTAGCGATTGTGCTAAGTAGTATGGGTTATTTATTATGGAGGTTTGAATATGCCAGCTAGTATCGTATCAAGTGTTACAACGGCGCTATGGATTCTTATTGAGCTAATTCAATTTGCATACATGGCTTACTTAATGTGGAAAGGGAGGCACAATGCTCACAATCGGAATATTCAGCGCGCTCGGGCTACTGTTGCTAGCGCTTAAAGCAGGTGGTAAAAAAACTATTGGTCATGATATTTTTGTAGATATCATGATCACTGCTACTCTTATGGTTGCATTTTATGGCACTTACAGTGGTATGACTGCAGCTATGGTGGGTGGTTTAACTGCATCTATTATCTTATTTATTATGAGAAAGACTATGCACCATCAAAAACTTAAACTACAAAGTGTGCAAAAGAAACTACTTGGTTTTAATTTATCTGTGCCTAAACTTACTTGGCAAGATAAAGAACCTGAGTGGCGTAAGCACAATCAATACTGGAGAAAGTAATGAGCAAAATGAGTGATTTGCATCTCACTTATATGGAACACAGATATCTTATCCATGATGGTTTGAGACATTGGTTAATAGATATTGAGTCATCTAAAAGTCAATTGAATAATATGATCCTTACTGATGTGCTAGAGAACGATACTGATTTGCATACAGCTAAATACAAGATTTTAGAAAAGTATTTTATACCTTTTTTAGAAAACTATATTATTGTTGAGCAAGATAGAGATTCAGTTTGGAGCCAAATAAGTGCAGAAGATTTATGGAATATGCATGAAGATGCTCACGAAGGATGCTTACACGAATTTGAAGAGTTCTTACGAGATGTGTAATAATATATTTATGACTTACAGATCCTTTGCTCTTCGCATGTATTCTAAAAATTGTAAGGAACGTTCAGGTTACAACATGAAACCTTACAATTCTTTTACAGAATACGAAAAAGAAAACAGAAGTTTCTTGAAAGAGAAATATGCAACAGATAGTTGATACAACCGGCTGCACAGACTGCAATGTTCCGGACCCGCTATGGAGTGCTAGTGGTTTATAGCAAAGAGCTGATTAAAATTTCAGCATAAGGTGACTTAAAGTCATACAACCGCAGAAGCCTAGAGACCAAGCTATCTGTTGCATCAAATTATGGAGTAATTATGGACAATGTAAACCAACCCCCACACTACAACACTGGAGAGATTGAGTGCATACAAGCTATTCAAGCTTCCATGACTACTCGACAGTTCCAAGGCTACTTAAAGGGTAACGTTCTAAAATATATGTGGCGTTACGAATACAAAAATCAACAAGAAGATCTTGCTAAAGCCCAATGGTATTTAAATAGATTAATGCAAACTTATGATAATGGAGAATCAAATGGCAAATCAAAATCGGAGGATGAGCACACTTAATGTAGATATGGGTTATGCCAACAAACATATTTACAATAACAAAGAATCGCGTTGGTGTGATTTAAACAAAGTACCTTATGCTAGAAATGGCTATCTTTATGGTTCAGAAACTATTGAAGATCAAGTTACTGGTATAACTTATTATCACATAAATAATACAAACCTTTATCGTGGGTTTCATGATGGTACAGTAGATCCTTCAGCTTTGTTTAAAGAAGGCGATACTCTTTTGATAAGACACCAGCAAGCAGATGTGCGTTTTAAGGTTACTGAATTTAGTCCTAGAGCTAAAAACATGGTTGGCACTAGGTATTTAAATGTTGCTTGGCAGTTTGATGAAGAAGGTTGGAAAAAATATAAAGAAGAAAAAGATATTTATAGCTATTCCCCTAGTTCACTCACATGGCAAGATCGAAGTGCATTTTGGACTACTGGTTCAGTGTTAGCTTCTGCTCAACCTGATAAGATTGCTAGGCCTTGGTCTTGGCAAGCAGTTACCAAAGAAACTTTTTTAAAGTTGCAACTATTGGGGTATGTATGAAAACTAAAACTAAATACACTAATGGAGGTTATTTAACTCAAAGAAGTTTAAATAACATTAAATATCAACTACAAAAACGAGGTAAATTGTGTCAGAAAGAAGAAATGTGCCAGAAAGAAAAGAAATTAGAAATATTGCAGACGCAGTAAGAATTATTGATGAACTTGTTACCAATGAAATGGAGTGGTCAGATTACACTAATGAAGACTTGCAAAAAGCTTGGAACATCGTTAGAAATAGAGCGTTGTGAAAATAATGCGTGCTGAATACATCAGAAATAAATTACATTATTTTGGTGAAGATTATGAATTTATTTTAACTGATGAAAAATATCACAACTATGCAACGTTGATAATTAAACCACAACATATAAAGTTTATTAAAAATCCTAACAAAATAACTAAAACCCAGGCTATAGAAGAATGGTTTGCAGCAGAAAATGAAATGACTAGAGAACAAAATAACGCTAAACGTAGGAAGAAAAACAATGAAACGTGAACATATGACCATGAAACAACACATGGAAATGATGGAAGAAATCAGAAGGAACGAAAAAAAACCTTATCCTAAAGTTAAACGTAAAAAGGGCCTACCGAAGTAAGCCCTTTAAACATTAACAATTGATACTAGGAGAATAATCAATTCTCATAGTCTAGGGTAAATTTACAATTATGTAAAGTATCCAGTAACTGTAATTGTACCAGTAGCAGCTGTAGCAGGTGCGACTTGTACGTGTATATCAATAGTTGTATCGCTAGTGAACTCAATTGGTTCTATTGCATCATCATCTGCACTTAGTGCACTGAATAATTCAATACCACCACCTTGAGCAATAGTAGAGCCATCTTTGATTGCAGTAGAAGTACCAGTTGTTTCAGTAGCTGTGTTACTGTGACCGATATCTAAAACAATTGCAGGAGACCCATTTGTGTCAAGATCAGTAGAGACAACTCTTAATGCATGCAGAGTTTCACCTGCAAATGCATCAATAGCTTGTATTACATCATTTAACGCTAAAGCAGGAGTAGAAATTGTAGCCTTTCTTACAAACATTTGCCCTTCAGGAAAACCTTTGAAAGCTTGATTACTTTCTACATTACCACTTTTTCTTAAAGTTGCTATTGTAGCCATTTAATCACCTATAATGAGTTAAGTTTTACGTACCACAACCTTTTGTGATACTCTATAAGAAAACATAAAGCATTTAGGAAAAATGTCAACAAGTTAGGAGAACGATATGGCAACGTACGTATTAGTAAAAAGAAATACTAAAAGTCCGTACAGCTATCCAGATGAACACGCTCCGTTTATACAATTCAAAAAGGTAAAACTAGGTGTCGCTTTTAACATGGTAAACTCCAGAGTCGGTTGGGAACGCGCGAAAAAAGGAGATTACGAACGTTGGCGAGAAGCAATGCGTATACACAAAAGAGGATCTTTATGAATGTAATTACATTAGACTTTGAGACTTATTATGACTCACAACATAGCCTGTCTCACTTAAGTACTGTGCAGTATGTAGCATCTGACTTATTTAAAGTTTGGGGTGTTGGTATAAAAGTAAATGACGAACCTACAGAATGGTTTGGAGCTGACGAATGTGCTGATGCAATTAAAGCTATACAATGGGATGACGCTGCAGTTGTGTGTCATAACACCCTATTTGATGCTTATATATTAACACAACACTACAACTGTACACCTAAATATTATTACGACACAGCAGCTATGGCCCGGGGACTTGCACCCAACGAAAGTGCATCATTAAAAGCAACTTGTGAGCGTATGTTTCCTAATGATAAAACAATGCGTAAAGGCGACGAACTTGTAAACGCTAAAGGTATATTTGATTTACCACCTGACATTGAAGAGCAAATAGCTGGTTATTGTATACAAGATGTAGATCTAACGTATGCGTTGTACACTAGAATGCAACCCATCTACCCACAGTCGGAGCTTGACCTTATAGATTTAACTTGCCGAATGTTTGTTGAACCTAAACTTGTGCTTAATAGAACTTTACTTATTGCACATAAAGAGGCTGTTGCTGAAGATACTGTACAAAAGATACAGGCTAGTGGACTAACTCGTGAACAACTAGCATCTCAAAAACAATTTGCAGAATATTTAGAATCACTCAATATTACAGTGCCAACCAAAAAATCCCAGCGAACTGGAAAAATGATACCAGCGTTTAGTAAAACAGACTCAGCTTACACTCAAATGTGTAATATGTATCCACAGTACAAACACATCTGGGATGCTAGGGAAGCTGTAAAGTCACGTATAGAAGAAACACGTGCACAACGATTACTTGAGGGTTGCACAAAACAAAATACTTTACCTGTACCACTTAAATATTATGCAGCGCACACTGGGCGTTTTGGGGGTAGTGAGAAAATTAACTTACAAAACCTACCTCGAGGATCTAAACTTCGTAATGCATTACAAGCCGGTCCCGGGGAAATGTTGTATGTAGCAGATTTATCTAACATTGAAGCACGTATGCTTGCTTGGTTAGCTAAAGAACAAGATTTACTTGATGCATTCGCAGCAGGTGAAGACGTGTATAGCAACTTTGCTTCACAAATATATAACCGACCAATTACAAAAGATGACAAACTAGAAAGATATGTTGGTAAAACAGCAATACTCGGCTTAGGCTATGGTATGGGTGCCAATAAATATAAAGCTGTGCTTGCACAGGGTTCACCTGCTATTGATGTAACACAAAGTACAGCTCTAGGTATTGTATCTCAGTATCGTGCTATGTATCCAAACATTCCCCAGCTCTGGAGTATAGGTAAGCAACTATTGTTTTACATGTTAGACAGGACTGATCAGAGTTACTCCTATGGACCGTTGTCCGTAGCTAGTAATGCATTAAAGTTACCTAATGAAATGTATTTACAATATCCACACTTACGCTATAACAATGGTGAGTTTGTTTATGATTCTGGACGTACTGGTATTACACGTACTCACGGCCCCAGGCTTGTAGAAAATATTATTCAAGCTTTATCTCGTATAGTTATTACTGACCAAATGCTTGCCATACAAAAACTTTCTGAAGTTGATGTAGTGCTTACAGTGCATGATGAGATAATTGCTATTGGTTCTGACATAGATGCAACTAGCACACTAAGTAAAATTATGACTATAATGAAGACACCACCTAATTGGTGTACAGAACTACCATTAGACGCAGAAGGTGCGTACAGCAAGATTTATGATAAATAAAATTATTACAACTCTTTGGAAACAAAAACCAGATGATGTCTGGCAAGACCCAGACCCAGAAGATTTAACAGTTGATAACGCGTATAAAACACGCTGGATTTGGTATCACACTATTCTTGGAATTGGAATCTTTATGGTAAATGTTTTATTAATAGCTATACTAATTGTCCTGGCAGTTAAATTGTAATGAGTAACTTAGTACTAACTCGTAGAAAAAAAGAAGGTATTGTTATACATATACCTGAATTGGGTGAAGTGCTATGTGAAATAACTATTACCAATTTAGGTCCAAAACAAGTAAAATTAGCTTTCAACGCAAATGAACACATTAAAATTGATAGAAAAGAAATATACAATACGGAGTAAAAATCATGGAGATAATCTTTCTCAAAGCTAAACAAAAGCTTGTCAAAGAAATAACAACCGAAGGCACTAAACCTTACCCACTAGTAAAAAGTTTTACCTCAGAACATCACACCATAGAACCTAACAAAGAAGGGTTTGATAAGTTTTTTGAGTTATTACAAACTCACGCTGCAGCTGGTCATGCATTACACAAAGGAGATCTCAAGAAAAAGTTAAAGAACGAATCACGTGCACTGATGACTGATCGTACTGCAAGTACACAATTATTAGTACTAGATTTAGATGGTATTACATTTCCCGGAGCTAAAACTGCGTACAATACCTATGATATACAGAACATTGCTGAGGCTTTTGTACAGTATCTCCCATCAGAATTTAAAGATGTAAGCTATATTGCACAAGCATCTGCTAGCTTAGGTTTGAAAGCAAATAAGATTTCATTACACCTGTTTTTCCTGCTAGAACATACTGTACAGCCAAGGGCTCTGAAGGAGTGGTTACGTACTTTAAACTACGAAATAGATTTTCTTGCTGACCAACTACAACTTTCTGCCAATGGTCAAAGTATTTCTTATCCTTTGGATGTCAGTTTGGCAGATAACTCAAAGCTTATCTACATTGGTACGCCTAAGTTTACTGGTGTACAAGACCCGGTTGCTGGAGACAGGTTTGTAAAGATAGACCGTGGTTCGTCAACTTTAAACATTTTACATTTAATGCAAGATGTAAATCCAGAAAAAGTGTACAACTTGTCAACTCAAATAAAAGATGGCTTACGTAAAAAAGCCGGCTTAGTTAAGAAGAATGAAAAAATTACTACAGTAAACGTCAACGGTATCTCTGAACAAGTACTTCAGAATCCAGATCGTATGAGTATAGAAATATGCCGTATAGCTGAACCTTATGTTAACTGTAACATTAACGGAGGCGACAGCGGTGCATATTACTTTATTTTAACTAATCCACACTACATGTATAATTTTAAAGGTGAACCTATTTTTGAAATTGAAAAAGCTGACCCCGAGTTCTATCAAACTATATTTGAAAAATACTCTGACAAAATTGATGGGGCTAAAAATGTTAAACCTATCGTACTTCGAGATTTTTATACTGACACTTATTTTAATGGAGTATTTGATTTTACTAAATTACAATTCACTGATGAGTTTCCTCTAACTCCAACCCAAAAAACATCTTTAGAAGGTTTTATGCGTACTCATAATCGACCTATGCCTGACTATATACCAGATGCACAAGTTGTTTTTGATCCAGCATCTAACAGTGGTATACAAATGGAAACAGCCCCTTATCATGTAAACTTATACAGAAAGACAGGTTACATGCTAGGTGCTTCAGCTGAAGTGCCTGAATTTACATACGGAACTGCTGGATCTATGCAGAAGTACATACCTAATACACTAACCTTAATGAAACATATTCTTGGAAATGGTGTAACAGAACTTGAGCATTTCATTAACTGGTTAGCTTATATTTATCAGAATAAACGTAAGACTATGACTGCTTGGATATTTACAGGTGTCCCGGGTACTGGTAAAGGTTTGTTTATACATAAAGTCTTAAAACCTTTGTTTGGTGAACAACAAGTCCCTATGCGTTCTTTGGAAAACATAGAAGAGCAATTTAACCTGTACATGCGTACGGCCCTGTTTCTTGTAGTGGACGAGTTTCGTATGGGTGATTCAGGCAATACAGGACGTATGGCAGATAAATTAAAACATCAAGTCACAGAACCAACTCTTACTATACGTGCAATGCGCACTAACCAAATAGAATTACCTAGCTTTTGTAACTTTATTTTTCTTACTAACCGTGCAGATGCAGTAAAAATAGAAGAAGGTGACAGGCGTTACAACGTAGCTCCCAGGCAAGAAAGTAAGCTAGAAATAGCTCACCCTGACTTCATAAATAAATTAACCGAAGTACAAGCAGAGTTATTTATTTTTGCAGGACTGTTACAAAAATTTAAAGTAGATGAACGTATGGCTCATACAGCACTAGAAAATGACGCTAAGAAAGAAATGAAACAAGTATCTATGTCGGTACTAGAAGAGTTTGCAACTGCAATCAAGCAAAACAATCTAGAGTATTTTGTAGAGATATTAGATATACCACTTACAAATACGTTTGACGCTGGCGGGATAAGTACAGCACAAAGATATATTAAAGATTGGATTAGTAAAACAGATAGAGAAACAATTGTACCTATGCAACACTTTAAACTAGTGTATGATGTTTTAACTGATAACAGAAAATCTTTAGCAATAAGAGATTTTACTAAAGCTATGAGCCGATTAAACGTACAAACTACAAGAAAACGCATCGGCTCAGGTAAGAACACCTCAGCACCTAGAGGAGTTTTACTTACTTGGGTATTAGATAAAAAAGTTAAGGATAACTTGATAAAAGAACATTTTGACAATAACGATACTTTATTATTAGGAGAGCAAAAATGATAACCTAATATGCCAAAACTTACACAGGACACACGTCCTGATATAGATAATGTTATCCAGGTGTCAACTTCTAAACCACTTGGACTAATACCTGCTTGGTCGCATTCAACCCTTAAAACCTTTGAGACTTGTGCTTATCGCAGTTATATAGCTAAAGTAAAAAGAATATCAGAAGACTTTGGTCCTGCTGCTAAACGCGGTAGTGAAATACATGAACAAGCAGAACATTACGTCAATGGCACTTTAGGTGAAATGCCAGATACTTTAAATAAATTTACAAAACAATTTGAACATTTGAGAAAACTGTATAACGACAGCAAAGTAGAACTTGAAGGCGAGTGGGGCTTTACTATTGAATGGGAAGCATGTCATTGGATGGCTCCGAATGTCTGGGCTCGTATTAAACTAGATGCCATTGTGCATGAGAACGAAACCAGTGCACGTGTAATAGATTACAAAACTGGTAGACAATTTGGTAATGAAATAGGCCATGGACAACAAGCACTAACTTATGCAATAGGTTCGTTTTTACGTTATCCAAAACTACAACATGTGCAAACAGAACTGTGGTACTTAGACCACGGCACGGTAACAGAACACTCGTACACTCGAGATCAAGCACTTTTATTTTTACCTAAACTACACGAGCGAGCTATGGTTATGACAACAGCAGAAAAATTTCCACCCAACCCTTCAAAAACCAATTGTAAGTGGTGTTCTTATAAGAACGGAGAAGAACCTGCTTGTCAATGGGGTATAATTTAGTTATAATAAACTAAGTTTTAAATAACAAATAATAAATAACAAATACAGATATGACAGAGAATAATACACTATGTGCTTATGCACATCAGGCAGAAACAACTAACTTCATCACAAACAATCCTTGTTGTTTAGTTACTTCAGATCCTGGCACAGGAAAAACAAGGTCCGTCTTAGACGCACATGTTCAGTGGGGTGGCAAGACCCTTGTTTTAGCACCGTTATCGATTCTTGAAGCAGCTTGGGTTGATGATATAAAGAAATTTCAGCCTAACATAAAATACGGTGTTGCCTACGCTAAAAATAGACAAAAAGTATTTGAAGATGAATCATTAGAGATGGTGATTACAAACTTTGAAGCTGTCAATTTTTTAGTAAAAAATCAACAGTTATTAACAAAATTTAGTAATTTAGTAATAGATGAGTTTACTGCTTTTAAAAATAAAGACGCTAAACGGTCAAAAAATATCAAAACTATATCAACCTTATTCAGACGCCGTGTCGGGATGTCTGGTACTCCTAACACCAATAGTATTCTTGATCTTTGGCATCCAGTCTATCTCATAGACGAAGGAAAACGGTTAGGTGAACGATACTACTCGTATCGTAATCAAGTCTGCACGCCACAATTTAATGGCTTTGCTAATGTTTGGATAGATAAACCAGGCATAGAAGAGACTGTGGCTGACTTATTAAAAGATATTACAATCCGATATGCACTGGAAGATTGTATAGATTTACCTGATAACATAATTAGAACTGTTTATACAAACCTGTCCCCGCAGGTAGCGGGTATGTACAAAACTTTAGCTGAAGACTCAGTGCTATACACACAACAGGGGACCATTAATGCTGTAAACGCAGGCGCTAGAGTCAAAAAATTATTACAGTTAATAAGTGGTGGAGTATATGATGAGAATGGTTTAGTTCAATACTTTCATCAAGAACGTTATGACTTAGTAATGGATCTAGTTGATGTGCGTAAACATTCTTTGGTTGCCTACAACTGGAAACATGAACGCGACGCCCTTGTACAAATAGCAGAAAAACGTGGCTACACTTATGCAGTTATTGACGGTTCTACTCCAGCACACAAAAGACCAGATATTGTACAACGTTTTCAAGCAGGACAAATTAAAGTATTGTTTGCACATCCACAATCTGCTGGACACGGATTAACACTTACTAAAGCCACCACAGCCATTTGGTGTTCACCCACTTACAATGCTGAGCATTTTCAACAGTTCAACAGGCGTATCTATCGTTCAGGTCAAACTCAAAAAACAGAAACCATTTTAATTACTGCACGTGATACCTGGGAAGAACAAGTGTATGAAAAACTGAGTGGTAAATTAAACCGTATGGAAACTTTATTAATGATTTTAAACGACTTACATAAAACAGCAGCATGAGGTATTATATGAAAACTATGTCACATCAAAGAAAAGTGGTAAGTTTAGGACAACTTCCGCAAGAAGAATTAGACAAACTAACCCAAGCAGATAAAACTGTTTTAGCCACCGCTTTAATTTATTCTTTATCTGAACTAATAGCACACAGTTATCCTTTAACTGAAGATGTAAGTCTAAAAGAAATTGTAAAAGAAGCAGCATTATTTGCTGTAGAACTTACAGAGGGTGTCAATCTTGTGATTGATGACATAAAAAACGTTACTACGTTACATTAAACAAAACTAGGAGTTATTATGGAAAATAATATAGACAATATCCCAAATCTTGACGCTAAGATGAATATGCTTAACGATACAAGACAACAACTTAAGAAACTTCAAGAGCAAGAAAAAACGTTAAAACAAACGCAAAACTATCTTGAAGCAGAAATCGCTGCCGATATGACTAAGCAAGGTCTTACTCAGACCGGTAATGATGTGTGTACTGTTTCTCTTAAAACAGAAATAGTACCAACTGTAGATGACTGGGACGCTCTGCACAAACATATAGTTGACACTGGTCAATTTGAGTTATTGCAGAAACGTATGTCAGCTACAGCATACAGGGAACTACTCGCTATGGCACAATCTGTGCCCGGCGTTCGTTCCACGGAGCTTACTAAGGTTAACTTCCGTAGTAAGTAACTTTTAACCATGAAACAAGAAAGGTGAACTATGAGCGAAACTGCTATATCACTAGTCTCTAATACAGTGCCTGCGCACGTAAAAGAGGCATCTGGGCTCGGTAATGAAAATGTCACTGCTGAGCATTTACAAACCCCTAGAGTAAAATTGCTCCAACAAATGAATAGCGAGGTTGATGAAAATCATGACGCTTACGTTGAAGGTGCAAAACCAGGTCATTTCTTAAACAGTGTTACTAATGAAAATTATGGCACTGAGATGTATGTTATTAACTTACATTTTAAGGAAGACTTTGTACTCTGGAAAAAACGAGATGCTGGAGGAGGTCTGATTGGTACATACAGTAGCCAAGCAGATGCTCTAGATTATCTCGCAGACCAAGGATTGAAAGCTGATGATCATGAGATCATTCAGACTCAGTCACATCTCTTACTTCGTAAAGATCCTGAAACAGGTGAGTTAATTAAGACTCCATTTCTTATGGACTTTGCTTCGTCTAAGTTAAGAGTTTCACGAGAGTGGAATACACAAATTGGACAACTAGGAGGAGATAGGTTTAGTGCTTTGTGGAAATTGAGTTCCTTACAAACACAAAATAGAGCTTCACAAAAGTTCTTTAACCTTACTGCAGAAAACCAAGGTTGGGTAACTGAAGACGACTATAAGTTCGCAAAAGAAACTTACAGTAAAGTTGCCAGTCCAACTACTTAAGTAGTAATGTTGTACATACAGCGACGCATCTTGTCGCTGTATGTATGCAATTCAAGTATAATGTTTTTTCATGCAGGAAAGGCATTTCATAAATAAAGTTCATCAAAGACTTGATCCTAAAATATACAAATGGAAAATTAACGATGCTTATCACGGCGGTGTGCCAGACTGTTTCTATTCAGGACCCAAAGGCCTATGTTTTGTAGAGTATAAATACAAAAAAGAACTACCTAAAAGAAACGGCACTATTATAAAATTTAATTTAACTACACAACAATGCGCCTGGTTAGTAAAGCGTAGAGAAGAAGGTGTGCCAGTGTTTGTAAGCCTAGGCATAGGAAAATCTATTGTTTTTACTCAAAACTTTGAAAACGTCAATAATTTAACTAAATCAGAGTTTATAGATAAAGCTATGAGCATAGACGATTTTGTAGGCAAATTAGAAGAAATATGTGTAAAATAAGTGCATGAGCGGAAAAAACCTCTCTAGTTTAACTGGAGAGTGTACAAGCCTAGCTGATTCGCCCTGTATTGGGTGGTGTACAGTGCGCCAATTTGGAGATGACAGATGTAAAGGTTGCGGACGCTACGATTTCGAAGTAGATAGCACTTACTGGAATCTCCTTCCAGAATGGAAGAAAAAATTAATAAACTTACGTAACGCAGAAGAAGGCTACCAAATAAAACAAATAAAAGGTAACGCTCGTCCAATACCTAAAATAGTGGTAAACAATACTAAAGCTAAAGATCATCCTGAGACTCAATATTAATGGAATTAATGGGTATTTTTATTTTAGTTTTGCCCTTTGTTGTAGGTTATATAATTGGCAAACAAGAAGAAAAATATAAAAAAAATAAAAAGAATGGCTAGAAATTACAAACAAGAATATGCTCGTTATCAAGGCACCCCAGAACAAAAGAAAAGGCGTGCTATGCGTAACAAAGTACGTAGACAAGCATTAGCATCAGGTCGAGTAACTAAAGGTAGTGGTTTTGATATACACCACCGCGATGGAAATCCAATGAATACTGATCCTACTAACTTAGTAGTATCACATTCAAGTCAAAATAGATCTTTTAAAAGAGATAAAAACGCTAGAAAAGCTTAGTAGCTTCTCATTTTTTTCATTCTCATAGTCTTAGGTTTTTTGCTAATCCCTTTGACCATTTTTTTCTTTTTCTTCTTTTTTGTTTTCTTTTTACCGCTGTGGTACATATTAATACTCCGCTTTAGTATTTTTAAAAGTTTTGTCAGAATGGGTGTCAATAAAAACAGATTGCTTTTCACCCGGCACAGAACCATCGTGGTTAGGAACTGTAGAATATTTCTTCTTACAAATGTCTTTGTAAGTATGAGGTTCTTTATACTTTAATGGTCTGTTTATCATATCTTTATTTTACTACCTAACACTTCCAACGTCTACGTGCTTGTCTTAGTCTTGAATTAGGATTTTTAGCTGCTTTAGGAAACTTCTTCATTTGTCCAGCTGATCTAGCACAAAAGGATTTACGTCTCTTAGCTGCTTTACTACCTCTCTTTACCTTGCCAGTTACGGCAGTTTTTAATTTAGAACCTGGGTTTAAACGTCTGTAAGCTTTTACACCAGCACGCGTCATACCAGCTCCCGACTTTGTAGAACGGAAGTTCTTCTTGTTCCTAGGGGGCATTTTACTTTTTCTTCTTTGTGGCACGCCTTCTTTTCCTCTTTACTATGGTTCTTACGTTTGTAGGCTTACCTCCTGGATTTCCTGCTCTACGCTTACGAGCTACCGCGCTGCGTCTTTGTGCAGCAGTCATACTACGGGCCTTAGACCGTGGTACACATTTCGGGTATGCACGCTTACTTTTCTTTGCAGACTTACGTCCGCAAGGTTGAAATCTACCTTTTTTCTTGGGTGCACCAATGTCTACCCAATCACCTTTTTTACCCTTGCCAAACCAAGCTGTCAAGCCTCCTTTAGGTTTAGTATTAGCCACGTTTCTTCCTCGCTTTTCTTATGGCTTCTTTACCTCTTCTAAAAATACCAACTACTTGTGTTTTACCCATTACTTTAGCCCTCTGTTCACCAACAGTAAGTATCTGTATTTTTCTAGCAAAAGGTTTCCTAATTTTTTTAACCTTAGCCACTGTTGCTCTAGCATCAGCAGGAGTTGCAAATTTAATTCTAACTGTATCTTTTGGGTTTTCATCAGTATATAACCTCCTACCAGAGCCTTTTGGTTTCTTGCCTGTGCCCTTTTTTGGGTCTCTTTTTTTGGGCATTACCTAGGTCCATTTCCTTTGTTATTACCAGAATCATATTCTGTTAATGCTTTTGTATATTCTCTGGTTTTTACCATTACTTTATACCAAAAAATATTCATGCCTCTAGGGTTAGATTGTTCTCCAATCATAGCGACAATACAACATAAAACAAGTGGAAACAAAATAACTTCCATTACCTATAGCCACCGCCACGTTTCTTGTACGTACGCACTAACCAACCATTAGCATAAGCTGAAGGATAAACTTTAAATTTACGTTTAGCCTCTGCTTTTACTCTAGCATATAGCTGTGGATTAGTAGGAGTGGCTCCTTTCCTTTTTTTAGTTTTTTTTCTTTTCTTTGCTGGCATTATGCACCTACTTGTTTTTGTGCCTTTTTATGGGCTTGTCTAAATGTATCACCCATCAACATACGGCGTTTCATATATTTCATATGTTTAGCAGTATGGTGCTTAGAGTGACGCTTCATAGCATTCTCCTGACGTTTTGTCAGTTTTTGCTTTTTAACCCTCATAGAGGTTTTCTTTCTGGTTCTAGGCATTAAGCCATTCCCTTCTTTTTGTTTTTATTACCTAACATTTTAAAATCAATTCCGGTTAAAGTACCGTCATTGTTCATGTCAAGTTTTCTTTGGGCTACAGTTAGTTCATTAGCACTACCTTGCACTGTATTAGGGACTAATTTAGATTCTGCAGTTTCCATATCAACATTTTCACCTCGGACTCTTCCTTTCCCTACATTCATTTTCATTCTAGTTCTCATATTTACCTCACAATAATAAAAATATTATACAACATAAAACTCATTAGCCATAAACTCATATAAAGTCCTAAATTCTTCTAAAGTCAAAAAAGGTACATCCTTTCTAATATGCATTTTACGGTACTCATCATAAGCTGATTGTAATTGTTTTTCTCTATATAAAATCACTCTACATTAGTCCTTCCTTTTATCTTTCAATTGGGACTTTGCTAGTTTTTCTTTTTCTATTAAATTAGGTGCGCCTAACATGGTTTTAAGAAACACATCTTGTCTAATTATCTCATTATCAACAGATCTAACTCTATCTATCAATGACACTAATATAGCATGCTGTGCGTCTAATTTAGCGTCTAATCTTTTTTCTGTGGTAGCTAAAGCTTCAGCTAATTTATCATCAACAGTATCTATTTTAGTTTCCATACCTATAATAATACGAGTAAGTAGTTTCCAAACAAAAAGCCCTAAACCAAGGGTCATAGCTATTGGAAAACCAACATCATTTATTAGAGTAATTATTTCGTTCATTCTGGTCTAGTGGGCCAAACTACTTCATCCCAAGTACTATCTTCTGAGTATTGTGATGGTAAGTCACGTAATGCTTGACGGTAGGTCGCCCATTCTGTTTTTTTCGCATCAGATAAAGGACTATCTAATCCTTGAGTCCAATCCGATAACTGTAAGTAAACTATGCGTTGTTGCACTATATGGTCACGAGCACTTTGTACTGGGGGTGGAAGTTCTTCAAACTCAGTCCCATTCCATTTGTAATTATGTCCAGGAGCACATTCTTCTACATAGTCATTATTATCTGGTATTTTAGCTAAAATACCCGGTTTCTCAGAATCATGTAGGTAGTGACAAATATCCAAAACTTTACCATCAGCTTTGTCGTATATAGTTATTGTTTTTTCCATAGTTAAATATGTTGTCTAAAAATACCAAAATCAAAAGTACTGTAAAAATGGCCAAATCCAGTACCATGCATAGCTACTCCACCCCACACATTAAAATAATAAGTCCCAGCAGTTAAACTATTAGATAGCAATACAACTTTATGGTTAAAACCCCCTACCCCCATACTACCTGTATCTACAAAAGCTTGGCCACGGTCTGCTTGCGAGTTATCAGCAGTTCCAGTTGCTCCGGTACCATTTGTCTCACTTTCTACGTAAGTTTGAGGAGTAAAGCCAGAGGTTCCAAAAGCAACTACCATATAATTTTCTTCATCTCCTGAAAAAGCTCCAAAAAACTGTGTTGCTGCAGTGCCAAAATAGGTACCTTGAGTATTACTAGTAACAGTAAAAGGGATACTAGCTATCCTTTTCAAATGAACACTATTTGCAGAGTTTACCCAATAGGGTGTAGCAGCACCAAAGGTACTTCCAAAAGACCCACTTTTAGCGAAACGATAGCCATAATGGCCTCCAGAAAATCCTGTACCTCCAATACTTGAAATAATCGCTCCTGTTGAACTAATATCAGATACAATTGCCCTAAAACTCTGATCAGTTCCTCCACTAACTTTTATTGTAGAAAACGTGTGTGCAGTTCCTTTTAATACTCCGTTTACTGAGTTTGCTGCTATTCTGTCTGCACTTATAGTACCTGCATTAATTTTACTAGCATCTAAATCACTAATCTTAGCGTTAGTAATAGTAGCATTAGCTATTTTTGTTGCATCTACTGCTAAATCTGCAATTTTTGCATTTACTATAGCAGCATCAACAATTTGTGCTGTAGCAATAGCAGCAGTGCCAATAACACCATCATTAGCTACAATAGCGTTAGTAGCAATCTTGCCCGCAATAACTGAGTTAGCCGCTAAAATATCAGAAGTTATTGTGCCGTCAGCAATTTTGGTATTGGTTAAAGTTTTATTGACTAATTTAGTATTATCAATAACTGCGTTTTCAATTCTTGCTGCGTTTACTTGAGCAGTAGTAGCATTTACCGAAGAAGAAAATGTACCCGTTACATTATTAGTATTTACATGACGCACCCAGTAATAGAAAGTTTGTGCGGTATCAACAGTATCAGACCAAACATTAGCACTAACCGTATCTACTCGAGTGGCAGAACCTAAATTATCACTACCATTACGCCAGACTTCGGTAAAAGCTAGATTGCTTATCTGTGGGTCGTTCCAACTAAGTGTAATCGTAGTAAAAGCAGCTCCTGCAGATAGCCCTGTAGCTGCTGGTGGTACAGGAGCGCTTGGATCTGGTTGCAAAAAAACAGGTAAAGCAAAATCAGTAACTCCTGTTCCTGCATTAGGGTCAAACGGTTTATCTCTTAGTTCAGTGGCTAAGCAACTATCAATTAACTCTCTTAGAGTTATAGCTCTATCTCTAGGATCGCCTCGTCTACCTAACCTTATCTCTGAGGCTTCTTTCATAGAATCTAGTACCCTTTTTACTTTAGGGTCAATATCTGCTGGGATATCTATAATTGCAGGTACTTTAGTTCCTGTTGTGCTCATTATATACCCCTCAATTCTTCGATAGATTCCCCAATACAGATTTCATTTATAGTATGTGCTCCTGATACTTCTATTGCATAAGTTTTATGTACTCCAGTAGGTAACCTTAAAATAGGTTCAGTAATTGTAGTGGCACCAAAAGAAGTAGGTGCAGAACCTGTTGCACTAAAAACAGATCCTGAAGCCGTAATTGTAGCGTCAAATATTTCTGTGCCATCACCAAATACTTTCACCGTAATACCAGAGCCAGAGTATGCTTCGGCTTCTACTTTTACAAAGTTCATACTAGTAGGTCTAGCTAAAACAAATTCTTTTGTTTTAAAAGTTAAAGTTTGGTTGTTTGAACCATTTTGATATCTTTCTATATTAGTGGTGCTACCATTATCTACAATTACATACAGCTCGTTGTTATCTGGGTCGGTGTAACCACCAGTAGGAATAGTGGTAGCAGTAGCACTTAGATTAGTAAAAGCATTTTTACCTCCTCTAGGATCAAATATAAACCCACCTCTATTACCGCCACTGTTGTAATAACCTATATATTTACCTTCATGTAAAAAACCTTGGATACTATCTGGATAATAATTAGCACGCCATGTTTCTGGATCAATAATACCTTCTGTTGCTACAATCATAGATGTACCTTCTACTAGTACCAAACCATCAGGAGACGCATAGATAACATAGTCTCCCATATCAACCATTGAACGTTTGTTAAGACAAGCTTGAGCAGCCTCCATCCTTATAACACTCATAGATTGAGGATCTGTACCTGCTGCAAAGTAAGGTGTACCTTTTGTACCTACAAAGAGACCAGTTCCTGTCATAGCTATAGCTACGATTTCTTCTTCAAGTGTTATACGAAAAGCTACAGGCCAAGCGTGTGGTAAAAAAGGTTCAGAGAAACACAATCTCTTACCTGTAAAACCAGCTAAGATACCATTGGTCATAGCAGTTAAACCAAGCATTTTTCCGTTTGGATATAAACTAGTGTCATCATCTGGCGGTGCGATGTGGAAGGTACTTGGTATAAGTTCAGCTAAAGCATCATTATCTAAATTATCAGTGGTGCTAGCTGTGGCTAAAGTTACTTCTTTAACAAACTGAAACTCGGTAGTGTTAGACCCAGTATTAGAACGATAAATACGTTTTTTTGAAAGATTAGTGTTACTTTTAGAAGTAGAAGTATCCATACCTGAAATAGTCACTGTCTGACCATCTACTTTAGTAAGCACAGTAGATGCAGGTGAAGGTGGACCTTCTTCTCCAAAAGCAGATACAAAAGTATATACATAAGAAGTACTAAATTGAGTTTTGGTGCCATCATCACTACCAGCGGTTATACTTGTAGTCGGTGCATTTACTGGTGCAGGTATACCTAACCTAAAAAAGTTTCTTGGAAAATCACCTGAACCACCTGCTGTTATAATCTCGGTGGAACTTGCCATTTGAGGAAAAGCATTACCAGTCCAATATAATCTATCAAAAGCATCGTCTGCTACAGGACCAGGTACTACATTTACATCATTGGTAAACTGTAAATAGTAAGAACTACCAGCAAAATCATATTTGTAAGCCGAAGTCCTACCATCAGTTATTTGTTGTACATTTGAGTTATCTTTAACTGGTGTAAGCACCCCAGCATCTAAATTAACATCTTTAGCCTCTTGGCCTATTTCATTAGATAAAAGTCTAGGTGCTACTTGTGGAGCAATCCCGTTAAATGTAATTAGTTTGAAATATGCCATACATTAATCATCGCCTCTTGCAACTTTCTTTTGTTTTTCAAAAGTCCTAAGCCCTGCCATTCCAAGCATAGCCATAAGTATTGTAGACAATTGAGTAAAATCAAACTCTGGCATATCTACTTTTACACCAGACAATGCAGCAATCCACTCACCTACAGGTAATATAATAAAATGCACCATCATGGCAACGGAGCAGCCCCAGCCGACACTCGGCCTCCAGCCCGCTACAAACCAGTTTTTACTGGATGCTTCTATTTTATTAACTTCTATTTGAGCAAGATTAGCAGTTTGTAATTGTGTTTTGAGCTCATGCTCTAGCTGCATTTTTAAATTTTTATCTGCAACAAACTTATTTAAAACATTGCCTGCTATACCTACTACCGACTTTGTTATTGGATCTGCCATACTAACCTCCTATACGTACAAAATAGACAAGCAACCCTATCGCTGCCGCGACTACAATCCACATAAACCTTTCTATAAATCTTCCTGTGTTTGAATTAACGTCTGATTGTGCCTCTACATCATCTAAACGTTGCTCTATCTTATCCATTCTAATAAAAAATCTGTCATTCTGCCTAAGAACAGTAGCTACTCTTTCTTCAATACGAGCAATAGATACGACCGCATCCGCTAGTCTATCTAGTTTTTCTTCTATTTTTTCTAGTCTTTGTTCTTGTGTATCACTCATAACTCCAAACCCAAGGCCTAGGTCTGGAACTAGTAGCTTCAAGATTGTCTAGATGTATAAATCTAGTGTCGCCATGCTGTTTCACACCAAGCCCGGTTATCCCGTGTTGTAACGCTACTTGTATACATTTTAAGGCGTCCTGCCCTCTAATTAGTATATCTACAGCCTTGCCACTTGCGTGAGCTCCTGGTCGTGATTTTTTTGCTTCTACAGGATGCGTTGGGTCTCTGTAGGCACTTGTTATTATAAACGGAACTCCCACTTCTTCCCTAATTTTTTCTAAGATTTCCATAAATTCTGGATCCATTTTGCAAATACCAGTGTGTTTGCATTTAAGTTCATCTTCTGAAAAATACTTCCAATTAGGCATCTTCTTTAAATTCAGGTATTTTGTCTGCTTCGATAGCTTCTTTAAGCTCTCGCATAGATTCTTTTCTAGCATTTTCCGTCTTTTTTAATTCGTATGCTTTTTGTTGTAAATCATCTTGTAACTTTATAGTAAAGTTAAAAAGTTCTTTTACTTTTGGAGTCAAATCATCTACTTTGTAAGTGATTCCATCTAAGGTTACTTTTTCTATTTCAGACATATTATTCTCCTATAGTTTTGGTGACAAATGTTGGTGTAACTAACTCAGCTATTTGAGCATCTAAACCATCTTTTTTAGCTTGAACTTCTTCTTCGCCCATAGCTGTTTCAACCCAACCTTGTACATCACTTACAGTTAAGTCTGCAAAGGGTATGAAGTCTGATAAGTCTTCAGTATCTAAACCTATTGAGCCATATACTGTAGCAGATTCATCATTAGCATCATCTGTCCCTGTAAGTTTCCAATGCACATTAAAGACAGTATCAGCGTTGCCGTCTATTTCTTTAACGTCTACAGTGCTTACATTCCATGTGTAGTTTATTGCCATTTTTATAATCCTTTGAGTGTGTTAATTTCAGATTGTAAGGCTTCAATCTGTTCTTGTTGTTCTTTAATAGCATTAATTAAAACAGGTGTAAGTTTTAAATAATCCACTTCATATTCAGAGCCTTTTTCATTATCATTTGGTTTGTGTTGTAACAACCAACTACTATTTTTTTCTACTCCTACTTCTGTTAAAGATTCTTCTAAGTCTTGTGCTATAAGACCATACATTTTTGGACAGTCTTCACTATCAATTTTATAATTATATTGACTTGGTTTTAACTTAGTAATTAAATTTAAACCTAAATCTAAATCGCTTATATCTCTTTTAAAATTTTTGTCTGAGGGTAAAGAATTAGAATTACTACTTATACTACCAACGAAAGAACCTTGATAATAAAAACCTATCATTGCACCATGACTACCTGTTCTATTTAATGATAAGAGTTGTCCACTACTTATAAAATAAGAATCAGAACCCGCATGTAAAACTATTTTTGAATTATTATCAAATGAATCAGAAGTGCTTCCTACTAATAATTTACCCGAACTATTAATAGAGACTCTTTCTGTGTCGTCTGTCCAAAATGACATATCTTTAGTATTGTTGTATTTTATATATCCTGCATCAGCTCCTGCTTGGTCTGCTGCATTAAGTTCTATATAGACAACATTGCCTGTATTAGCAAATTTTGCTACTGTGCTTGTTGATGTGCCTTTTACATGAAACAATCTGTCAGGAGTAGTAGTTCCTATACCAACACGACCACCTTCTGACATATCAATCTGCATAGCAGTTACAAAAGATGAGCCATCAATACCTTGAAAAACTAAATCTCCATCAGCCACGATAGACTGTATCAGAGCATTGTTCCCATCTTTCTTTATAGTTGCGTATTGAGTTCCGCCATCAAGGAATCTAACTTCACCAGAATCATCAGCATCTATTTGTAAATTTCCAGCAACATCAATAGACAAATCACCGCTAGATAAATCTATTTCTGTGCCATCAATAGTAATGTTATCAATGGTAATACCACCGTCTAAATCAGTTAATGATGAAGTTACTTTTGTTATTGCCATTAGTCTGCTGCCTCTATTTCGTTACCTTCTTCAACCCAAGCTAAAATAGCTTTGTAGTGTCTGTTACCTTCGTCTTTTGGTATGCACAATTCAAGTCCATTCATTTTAGCTCTTATGCCTGCCTGTTCATGCCCTGTAATATTATCTTTGATATATTTGACCCATTCTATTGTAAATTCATTTCCCATCATTATAACTCCGCATCAAATTCAAAACCACCAATCCACATACCTTCTGTCATATCTTCATCAGTTGAACCGTAATCAACTCTAAATGAAGAACAGGCAGGTGTGCCTGCCCAAGTAAATAAAGTTACATCTGCCGCTCTCCACTCAGCACCGCCTGTCAGTCCGTATGCAGCTAGTTTTGTAGAACCGCCTGTATATCCACTAACCAAGCCATTTGGAGCATAAGGTGTTGGAGTTGGTCTTGCCCTCATAGAGACAGGAAGCTGATACTGGTCGTGAGCATAACCATCGTCATAATAACTAATTCCTTGATAAAGCCAATAACCATCTGTGTTAAAAGCTGCATTTTCGTTACCGCCTACTCCATGGGTAGCCTGAAAATTATTAGGATATGCTGTAGATACAAAATACCTTTGGCACAAAGCTAATTCTTCACCGGTCGTTAGATGTTCAAAAGGTGTAGCAGTGTCGCCTACTTCTAGTTGTACGCCTGTAAGGTAAAAATCGTTACTTGTGCTGTCCATCCAATTTACTTGATTAGAAGTAGCAAAATGATTGGAATTAGAACTCCAAGCGTCATTTGTTGCTCCGTTATACGTTGTTCCTGCTGATAGAAACCAACCAAGTTGTAGACCAGCACCATTATCGTCAGCAATTGCTCCTGCTGAATTTGTAATAAGTGTTGTGCTACCTGCTGTTGGTGTAATAGTAATTATTTTCTTTTCCCAAGTGTTAGCAGAACTTATTGTGTATTCTTTTACATAAAAATATTGAGTACTATCTTCTTTGACTAAAGAAAAACAATAAGTTCCTGTTTTACTAGATTTAACCCAAAAAGATAAAGTTATAGTTTCTGCATCAGAAGTTCCGTAATTCAATCGTTGTAAATCTTGTGCTTCAATAACATATTTTAATCGTGAATACTGACCGCCCCCCATATCTGTGTCCGCAGTCGTAACAGCTAGTTTTAAAGATTTTGCAAAACCAGCAGGGGTATCTGAGCTTTGTTCTACTGTAGCTGCTCCATTAGTGCTTTCAATACCTTGAAATCTATCTATTAGATATAAGCCGCCAGAAGTTAAAGCAGTAGCACTTGTCCCTCTTTGAGCAACTGTCATAGCACCATTGATAACAAGGTTCCTACGACCAAATACTTGGTCGTCCACTAGCTCTGGCGGTATTTTAGTATTTGCCATTAGTCTGCTTCCTCTATGGTTAGTGTTCCTGCTGCTACTTGTCGCATAATTTCGTCATAATGTCTGTTGCCTTCTTTCATAGGGACAAAATATGTTTGTCCATCCATGACTATTTCTATAGTGTTAATTTTTTCTGAAATTAAATCTTTAAGATATTTTGCTGAAGAAATGTTCATTCCATCCATAATTATAACTCCGCATCAAAAGTAAAGGTTGCAACCGCTCCGCTATAAGTATCACTCCTAACCCAAACCCCATCGCCTTGGGTACCTAAACCTGAATTATTTAACAAATAAATTTCTACAGATTGATTACTATGATTCTGTGCAATCGCACTTGTAGGACTTGTTCCTGTTTGACCTGAAGGTGATAAAACGTCAAAAGTTGCACCAGCAGAAATTGTCGTTGTGGGCTCTGCTCTCATTTTTGGATAAAAGTGATAAGCTCCATACATAGAAGTGCTTAACCACATACAGCCATTCATAACTGCTGCTGAATCAGGGAACTCATGATATTGAAAATATCTTCTGCATTGTTCTGTTTGTTCTCCAAGGTTTATAAACTCAAAAGGCGTGGCTGTATCTCCCACTTCAAACTGTACTCCTGTAAGAAAAAAAGTTGCTCCATTAGTAGTTATCATATCTGGTTGATTTGAAGTAGCTCTTTTTGTTGCATCTCCGTTAATCCAAGTACCTGCTGTTGCTGTTTTATGTCCTGAGTCACCTCCTAATTGCCAATATAATCTTATCCAATCAGAAGCAGCAACTGAAGTATCTCCTACAACATTTACTTTTTTATATTCCCATGTATTAGCTTGACTTATAGTATATTCAGAAACATTAAATCTTTCAGTAGAACCATCATATTTAGTATGATTTAAACTATAAGTTCCTGTAACACTACTTTTAACCCAAAAAGAAATAGTTACAGTTTTTGCTGAAGATGTGCCATGTAAGACTTGACTAAAATCTTGTCCTTCACCTCTATAATTTATTGCAGTAAAGCCGTTAGTACCATAAGAAACTGAACTACCTCCTGTAACTTTTAAAGATTTTGTAAAGCCTTGACCACTAGGAACATCAGTTGAAACTTCAGTTGTACCATTGTTTCCAGTAACAGTTCCTTGTTCTACTCTAAACCTATCAGCTCTAAAAATTTCCGATGTGGTTGAAAGAGTAGTAGCAGATGTACCTCTTTGATGGACTTTCATATCACCATTGATAATAATATTTTTACGACCTATGATTTGGTCGTCTACAACAGTTGGGTCTACTTTAGTTAGTGCCATACTAGTCTCCTAAAGTATTTTGACCATCTCGCATTTCTTGATAAGCAGTTTTCACTTCATCAGTCCATGCTGCATTACAGATAGCTTGAACTTTCGCATCTTCACTAGATATGTCTGTATCTTCCCAAGCATCACCATTTTTGACACTTGGTTCTAAGACATGCCTATGAAAAGAACGAGTAAGTTCGTTACCATCTTCTACTATTTTAGTAGCAGTTCTAACTTGTACTTGACCCATTTCAAGTACCTCAATCTTATCTACCACTGTTTGTTTTGTTATTGCCATAATTTATTTTACCTCTATAAAGCCGTCATGTAAGTAACACTTCCTCTTAAATTTGCGGAAGTAGCCGCAGTCCCTGAAAGTGGTCTATCATATTCTATTGTAAGGAGTGATGAAGCCTCTTGTGCAAAAGCAAGAAAATTAGTAAGGTCTCCAAATATTGCCTGTGTTCCACCCACGTTAGAAGGACCAATATTATCTTGAACAGCATAAGGCAATCCTGCTACATTTACTGATGTGCTAGTGCTTACTCCAGAAAGTGAAAAGTAAAACAGCACATGAACCAGTTTCCCTATTTTTACATAAAAACCTTGAGCGTTACTTACAGTTCCATTTGAAGAACTTGAGGGTGTCCAAGTACCTTCTTCGTAATCATCTAGAGCGTTTGCTGTTGCTGTGTCGCCATTAAAAGTTAAGCCACCAGACGATAAAATCCTTGCTCTTTCTGCATAGTTACCTGCTTCTGGTTTTGTATAAAAGATTAAATCTGCTCCTGAGTCATCTCCTGCATTTGAGTCAGATGTAACAGACCTTGCAGATACCGCAGCGACTAACTTTCCATCAGAGTCTAGACCATCATCGTCTGCGTTGTTTGCATTTACAAATCTAACTCCACCTAATTCAACATTATTGGCTGATGTGTTTCTTGAAAGTATTATTGTTCCTGAACCTGAGTTCGTACCTGCTGCAACTTCTAAAAAAGTATTATTTGGACCTAGTGTTCCTGTATTAATTGTTGTTGTATTAAAACCAACATCCCCAGAAGCAAAAATTCTCATTCTTTCTGCAGAAAGTTCAGCGCCGTCAGATGTAGTCAAAAATCTCAAAGCTGTTGGGTTATCTCCGTCTGCATGAGTGCCTTCTGCGGTTGCTCTTATAGATGCAAACTGAGTAGTTGCATTATTATCATCACCATAAAAAAGGATACCGCCCAAATCATCATCTGCAACTACGCTAGAGTCATCTCTAAATAGACTGATAAATCCTGCGGCATCTGTACCTGTAATTTGTAATCCTATGTTTGAAGCTATTGAAGTTGAGGAGCCGATTAATACACTAGAAGAGTCAATGACCATACGTTCAGAACCAGCAGTATCAAACCTAATCTTATCTTCGTCAGAACTTTCTTCTACTTGTACTTTAGTATCGCCATCTGCATCTGATAGCTGTATA
>MDTE01061916.1_pt1 | contig 29344 bp, 28 predicted proteins | sample 811231 | NCBI WGS metagenome assembly MDTE01 (sample SAMN05326651, study PRJNA326480) | marine metagenome | isolation source: seawater | place: Indian Ocean: Red Sea | collected 2010 | reverse complement strand
TTCAGCCAGCAGGGACAGATAGGCGGACCGGCGACCAATGGCTTCGATCACAGAGATAAATCGGACCAAGGAAATCTCGGGACTGGCCGTGGTACCACATACCCGTAGTGCAAGGGGCATGAGGTTATCCATTCGTTCCCGGCCTTCCCGTGAGAACGCGGTGTAAAAACGGCTCTGGCGAACATCTTCAAGCAGTCTGAGAACGCGTTCTGGTTCCAGAAAACCCAGCTTCGCTAGCTTTTCGGAAGCATCGTCAGCGGGCAGTGTGTCCCCCCACAGATCGACCAGGAAATCATTTGGGTCACCAAGGGCAGGTCCATCCTCGTGCCTAAAGACGTCGACGAAATGGTCATGAACCCTATCCATGATCACCGGCACCTGCTCCAGGAGCAGACTCTTGGAGTCGAGACTCAGTGCCCATGCGATACGTTCTAGGGCGATTGGATCGTCCGGTAAGTTGTGGGTCTGTTGGTCATCCAGGACCTGAAGGCGGTGTTCCAACCGTCTCAGATAGTCATAGGTGTCACGCAGTGTCTGGCAACGGTCGGTGTCGAGGATGCCAAGTGATTGAAGCTCGTCCAGAGCGCACCAGAAACTCGGTGTCTGCAGATTGCTGTTGCGCCCGCCGTAGACCAGCTGATGGCTCTGTACGATAAATTCGATTTCGCGGATTCCTCCGCGCCCCAATTTGATGTTATCGCCGATATTTTTCTGCTTAAGCTGACGTTCGATCAGTTCTTTCATCGATCGAATGGATTCGATGGCACCGAAGTCTAGATACTTTCGGTAGATGAACGGCCGCAATTGATCCAGTAGCCTTTCTCCGCCTTCTAGATCGCCCGCCACGGGTCTTGCCTTAATCAGGGCATACCGTTCCCATTCGCGGCCATGGGTGAGGTAATAGTGATCCATGGCGTCAAAGGACAGTGTCAGTGGTCCGCTATTGCCGTTGGGTCTGAGCCGCATATCCGTTCGGAAAACGATGCCTTCCGGTGTAGGCGCCTCGAGCAGGCCGATGAGAACCTGTGCGACACGGGTAAAGAACACCTGGTTGCTGATCTTATACTCGCCGTTGGTTTCACCCGATTTAGGATAGACGAAAATGAGGTCGACATCCGAGGACAGATTGAGTTCCCGGCCACCCAGTTTTCCCAGTCCCAGCACGGTCATTCGAATCGGTGCATCGCTGTCATAGTCGAGCGGTTCGCCATGCCGCTCGGCGACCTCACGATGCGCACAGTCAAGCGCTGCGCCGATTGCGGCGTCAGCCAGTTCTGACAGGGTCGCGACCACTTCTTTCAAAGGTGCAGCACCAATGAGATCGCGCCAGCCGATCCGCGCGATTTCTTTCTGGCGCAGGGTGCGAAGCGCCCGCCCTAAGCTCTCGCGGTCTGTCGCCAGACGACCGGTCTCTTCGACCGAATGTCGAATCTCGCCCATTTTTCGGGGTGGGAGCAGACCGCCTGTTGCGAGAATTTCATCCAGGAATTCAGGAACACTGGACAGGACCCTGGCGACAAAATCGCTGCTGGCCACAACTCGCACCAACAGCGTGAACAGATTCGAAGTCACATCGTTGCTGGTGATCGATTCAAATACGGCGGGGTTTCGGTCGGCGAGTTGATACAGATGGTGCTCCACCAGAGGCCGTAACGGCTCCGGCAGGGTGCCTGCGGCTTTCCGAAAGGTGTTAGCCCTGTCGGTCATCCTGTAGCCGGACTCAGGAGGACGAATTCAGTCATCGGCGGATGAGCTGTAGCCGGTAACTTCGCGTCAGGCAGAGAGGCGATACGGCTCGGGATCGATCGCAGGGGACTGATCATTGAGCATTTGTGCAATCATCTGGCCGGTGGCCGGCGCCATGGACATTCCCAGCATGTTGTGACCGGCAGCGACATAGACATTGGATACTTCCGGGCAGGGCCCCACGCGCGGTAGACCATCGGGGGTCATGGATCGCCAGCCGACCCAGGTTTCCTCAACCATCTCTTTGCAAGGCTCAGTTAGGTATTGGTCTGCACCCTCTTTGAGCAGAGCGACCCGGTGCGGATCAACGTGCCGGTTGTAACCGGAAAACTCGAGAATGGATCCGAGCCGATAGCCGCTGCGCCAGGGGGTGGCAACCACGCCGTAATCGACAAAATGCAAAGCCCGTTGGGGACAGGTTTGCGGTCTTGGCATGGTCAGTGAGTACCCTTTGGCGGGCTGTATGGGAGCTTGCCATCCCAGATCGCCCGCGAGGGATGGGGTCATGGCCCCGGTTGCAAAGACAAACTGTTCGGCAGGTATCTCTCCACGGTCCGTAATGACTGCCCGGGCACGTCCATCCCGCAGTGAAAGTGCGCAAACTTCGGTCTGTTCTCGCACCGTAATACCGCGCCGAACCAGGGACTCACTCCAACTTCGAAGCAGACGATCCGGTCTGAGGTGTGCATCGTTAGGAAAGTACCACGCGCCTGCAAGTCCTTGCTGAAGCGCGGGTTCCATGTCGGTCAATTGTTGGCCAACCAGTTTTTTTGCTTGTATTCCGAATTCCGTCCGTAGCAGTTCGTTCTTTGCGCTGAGCGCCTTGAACGTCTGCTGCTGCTTGCAGACATACAAAGCACCTTTGGTTTCCCAGTCACATTTCAACTGGTATTTCTTGATCAGTTCGTCGTACAACATTCTTGACTGCTGCAGCAGTGCAAGTGCGTCGTGGCCGGTCTGGATCATCTGTTTTTCACGGCAGTTGCCGGCAAAGCGCAGCAGCCATAGCCATAGGTTCAAATCGAACCGAGGTGCAACAAAGAACGGGGTACTGCGTCTGACAAGGCCCGCCAGGGCACGGCCGATGATCCCGGGTTCCGCAAGGGGTAACAGGTGGCTGGGGCATATACATCCGCAGTTGCCATGAGACGCTTCACCACCGACTGTGTTGCGGTCGACCAGTGTCACCCGTTGGCCGCTCTCGACCAGATAATGAGCACAGGCTGTGCCGATCACTCCGGCCCCCACAACCAGGACGTGACGTCCCGATTGTGTCATCAGCCTATGCCCATGCAGAAAGGATCGGAAGGATCGAGAATGAGGGTGGATTGCGCGTTGACATAGGCGCTGCCGGTTATCGTTGGAATGACTCTGTCACTCTGCCACTGGCCCTGTACCTCGAAAATACTGCCGACGATACTTTCCTGACGCCAGGTTTGCCCGGCTTTAACCCTGCCGTCTGCCATCAGGCAGGCCAGCTTCGCACTGGTACCGGTGCCACACGGTGAACGATCGTAGGCTCCACCCGGACACAGTACAAAATTTCTGCTGTCAGCACCGACACCGGCGGGTCCGAAGAGCTCCACGTGGTCGATCTGTTGACCGGCTTCGCCCGTAATGCCACGTTGGTCCAGCGTATGCCGGATCTTGAGAGCGAAGCGGGTCAGTCGGTCGATGTTTTCGAAGCACACATCTTCATTGTGATCACCAGCCAGGAAGAACCAGTTTCCACCCCACGCTACATCACCGCAAACCGTACCGTCTTCGCCTAGATCGAGTTCAATATTGGAACGGAAGCGGTAGCTCGGTACGTTCGTGACGGTTACCCGTTGGTCTTCATGGAGCGCCACGCTGACGTCGCCCACCGGAGTTTCTATGACATGATGACCGGCCTCTATGCGCCCCAGATGGGCGAGGGTTACCGTCAAACCAATGGTGCCGTGACCACACATATTGAGCACCCCGACATTGTTGAAGAACACGACGCCCGCTGCCGACTCCGGTCGGATCGGTTCGCACAGGATGCCGCCCACCCAGACGTCACTCCCACGAGGTTCGTTGACCACCGCCGAGCGGAAGTCGTCGAATTGTTCCTGGAATATCTTTCTTCGACTGGCCATGTCCCCGCTCCCCAGATCGGGACCACCCGATATGACGATTCGGGTTGGCTCACCACCGGTGTGGGAATCCACGACTTGGACGCGTTGGGTTGTCGGTTGCATGACCTTAGCGGGGAGTTGATCGATTTACACTGGGATAAACGAGGAATAGTATCGGACATACTCAGATGAACCAATGGCACAATTATGCCGTTGGTTTGCAACCAGTGTCACCCGGCTTGGTTAACAACCTGCCGGACCTGAAGCTGTCAAATGAAAGATCTTTTTGAATTCGAACGGCCCCGTCAACGGTTCGCTGTAGTCGGACATCCGGTAGCGCACAGCAAGTCACCTCAAATTCATCGTGCGTTCGCGTCACAGTGCGGGCTGAAGATTGAATACGAGGCCATTCAACTCGACCGGGGTGGATTTGTTCAGGGCATACGCAACCTGCAGGCCGGTGGCCTTAAAGGGCTGAACGTGACTTTACCGTTCAAGGAAGAAGCACGAGCGCTCAGCGATGATTTGAGCGACCGGGCCAGGATTGCCGCTGCAGTCAATACATTTGTGTTTGCCGATGACGGTGCAATTTTTGGTGACAACACTGACGGGGTTGGTCTGATTTCTGACATCCAGGTCAATATGGGCATTCAGCTCGAGGGACGACACGCGCTTCTGGTCGGCGCCGGCGGAGCCGCCAGAGGTGTCGTTCAGCCCCTATTAGAGACGGGTCTGGCGGCACTGGTCATTACCAACCGTACGGTGGAACGAGCCCGGAAGCTGGTGGCAGACTTTCAGCGGATCGGGTCTGTCCAGGCTATGGCACCGGGACAGGTTGAGGGCCAGCGTTTTGATATTGTTATCAATGCAACATCAGCTGGTTTGTCGGGTCAGGTACCCGGTTTGCCGGAGACGATATTTACCGAAGAGGCAACGGCATACGACATGTTGTACGGCAGTCAGCCAACGCCGTTCATGCTCTGGGCAAGGTCATGTGGTGTTTCTCAAGCCGCCGATGGACTCGGCATGCTGGTTGAGCAGGCGGCTGAATCGTTTTTTCTGTGGACTAATATCCGGCCCCAGACCGACAGCGTAATCCAGTCCCTGCGCTCTGGCCGTTGAACCCGCTTGTCCCTGTCGCGTGTTTCAGCCCAGCGTGCAGCAATGCCGGTCGACAAATAAAAATCGCTCAGTCCGGGGGTTCACAGCCAAGCACGTGTTTTTTTTTCAAGCAGGCTTGTCAGCGCAGCAATATGATCAGAACGATCATTGAGGCAGGGAACATAACCGAACTGCTTTCCGCCCGCATCAAGAAATCTCCGGCGATTCTGCTGATCGATTTCTTCGAGCGTCTCCAGGCAGTCGCCGGAAAAACCGGGGCAAACAATATCTACACTGCGTACACCGGCCGTAGCCAGTTCCTGTAACGTTGTGTCGGTGTAGGGTTGAAGCCAGGGCGCAGGTCCAAACCGTGACTGAAAGGTCAGGCACCACTGTCTGTCGGGGAGCCCGAGTTTTGCTGCCAGGGCCCTCGCAGTCGCGTCACACTGTCCAGAGTAGGGGTCTCCATCCTGCCGGAAGCGCTCGGGAGTACCGTGAAATGAGATTAGGAGCCGTTCCGGTTTTCCTTTTCGGGACCAGTGTTCCGAAACCGATTCCGCCAGTGCCGTGAGATAACCTTTATCCAAGTGGTAATCACGAATGATGTGCAGATCCGGCAGGTTTCGCCAGTGTTTCAGAGTACGGCTTACGGCGTCATAAATTGAAGCAGTGGTAGAGCATGAGTACTGTGGATAGAGCGGCAGTACCAGTAATCTGCTCACTCCTGCCTCAGCTAATTGCTGCATGGCAGAACGAATGGATGGGTTGCCATAGCGCATTCCAAGTACAACTTTGATTCTGTCGCCGTGTCTCGAGTCAAAATGCTTCTGGATCAGTTCAGTCTGACGCCTGGCGATGGTCAGCAACGGGGAGCCTTCCTTCTGCCAGATCTCCCGATAGGCGGCTGCACTGCGGCGCGGCCGAAGGCGAAGAATCAGGCCGTGGAGAATGGGGCACCACAGCACTCGGGGCAGTTCCACGACCCGGTGATCGTGTAGAAACTGGCTGAGGAATCGACGTACGGCATTGGTCTGTGGAGCATCGGGTGTTCCAAGGTTGGCCAGCAGTATGCCCACACGCTGGCCCTCTTTGTGGCGCACGCCGCGATCATAACGCATGATTCAGAATGTCAAATAAATAGAGTCAGACATGGGATAATGAAGTGCTGACGGCTCTGATGCAATGGCCCGGCTGCGTGGGTTTTCTTTCTGGCACCGGTTCGGACAACACGAGAGTATGTGAAATGCATTGGGTAGTTCTTGGCATTATTGGTATCAGTTTGATCGTAGCCGCGAGCCGCTACCCGAAACTAGCATTCAGTATGCTGGCGGTCCTGATCGGAATAGTGTTGGTGGTCCTACAGTTCAACTCGGCTCGACACGAACGATCAGCGTCATTGGTATCGGCTACTGATGTGGGTTTCGCGAATATCCTGTTCAGTCCGGGCTACGCCGGTAGTTACAACATGAGCGGCCAGTTGATCAACCGCTCGATCAAATCCGGAATCGCCGAAATCGAATTGAGCGTAACCATGCTGGATTGCGGCAAGAAGAATGCTGGTGGTCAATCAGACTGCAGTGAGATCACTCAAGTTCATACTCGGATCAACATCGAAATCCCACCTGGCGAAGCGGAGGAATTCTCCACCAATCTGACATTTCCCAATAAGCAATTTGAAGGCGAGCCCGAATGGGAATACACGGTTGAGGGGGTTGTCGGCAGGGAATATTGATGCCCCACTACAGTTTGTGGTGTTTGAAGCTTTAGCTGGTCTGATGGGGATCTAATACCGCTTACCGAACCAGGTCGGATCAAAAAAGGCGACGGCCGGAGCCGTCGCCCTTGTTTTGTGAGTCACTTCGGGATGCCGATGAAACAATCCGGCATTTCCGAGGACTAACGCCTTCTGGTTGCTTTTTTCTTTGCAGCCTTTTTCTTGGTTGCTTTTTTCCGGGTTGCTTTTTTCTTTGCAGCCTTTTTCTTGGTTGCTTTTTTCCGAGTTGCTTTTTTCTTTGCAGCCTTTTTCTTGGTTGCTCTCTTTTTCGCTACGCGTTTAGTCGTTTTTTTCTTCGATGCTGCTCGTTTTTTCGTGGCCTTCTTCTTCGCCGCCATATTGATTTCCTCTGCTAGGGTTGATGTAGGGTAGGACTGTTACAGCCTGCTGGTTATCAGCAGTTTACCGCTTGCCTTCGGTACGGACTGGCTACTGTGTTTGATTGCCAAAATAAATGTCCGATGACACGAAATCACACTGCAATATAAGGAGTTAAAAAAACACATTCACTCCTAAAGCGCGAACTATAGTCGTGCGAAAGTAAATGTCAAGCAATCAAAGACTTCAAATTAAAGGAAAAGTCGACCCTGTAAACACTGATCAAGTTGACTACAACTCTTCAATCGTTATCTTTACAACGCGCGATGCGTGTCCTGTCTCACGCAAACGATGAAACACCGAAGTTATTCGAGTGACCAGACTGTGAGCGAGTCATCTTCTTATCGAGTGATTTGGTTGGCTGGGTTGTCCAGTAGAGGTAACACCAATTCAAGTGTTCGGTCGGTTGCACCAGCATTTTCGGAGACCATTCTGATGCCACTGTCCCCCATCGCAGTACGCAGACCGGGATCGTTGATCAGTGTTGTTAACGCAGTTCGCAATCCATCCAGACTGTCGACTTGAAAACCTGCCCGCCGTTCGACAGCCAGTTGGCTGATTTCAGCAAAATTACGCATGAATCGCCCGAAAATCACCGGAACACCCACCGCGCAGGGTTCAAGGATATTGTGTCCGCCGATGCCTTTGATACGAATCAGGCTGCCACCAACGATGGCAATGTCTGCTGCCGCATAAAGCATTGGCAATTCGCCCATGGTATCGGCGATCTGGACCGAAACCGCTGACGAGACCTGCCCTTTGTGGTGACTTCTCCTCAAGGACTCGAAACCCGCGCGGGCGGCCAGCTTGGCCACCGATTCAAAGCGTTCCGGGTGACGGGGTGCCAGGACCAGTAGCAAACTCGGACAGTCTTTCGATAGTTTTTTCAGAAGCTTCAGCAGTAAAGATTCTTCACCTTCATGAGTACTGCCGGCAATGATCACGGTCCGGTCTCGTCCCCAATCCCGCCTTACCGCTTCAGCGACCTCTCGAACACTCGCAGGCAAACCGATTTCGAACTTCATACTGCCGGTCCTGCTGATCCGGTTAGAATCCAAGCCTAAGGCCAGCAGTCGATCCTGATCACCCTTAGACTGCACGGCAAATAGACGGACTTTTCGCAGCGCCGGCCCGATGACCGGAAGTATCTTGGCATACCCGCGACGGGATTTTTCGGACAACCTGACATTGGCCATGAGAATGTTGGTACCCCGCTCATGGCAGTAATGAATCACGTTCGGCCAGATTTCGGTTTCCATCAGGATCAGATTTTTCGGAGCACTTCTTTCAAGGAAGCGCCTCACGGCAAATGGATAGTCGTACGGTGCATAACAGTGGGCGACTCTATTACTGAATGTTGCCATGACCTGATCAGACCCCGTGGGTGTCATGGTCGTTACGAGTATTCTGCAACCTGGCTTCTGTTTTAGGATCTGGTTGATCAGGGGCGTGGCAGCGTTCACTTCACCGACTGAGACCGCGTGAACCCAGACAGCAAATCCGGCAGGATCAAACTGACATCTGCCGAATCGTTCGTTCCAGCGTGACCAGTAAGATCGATTCTGAAATCCTCGAATCGACAGCCGCAGCAACAGGGCGGGCAGCACAATCCATAGCAGAAAGGTATAGAGCAGGCGAGCCACAGATCTTCTGATCGTCCGGGCTAACCGGATTCAGGTATCTTCCCCCAACCAGTTTCTGGGCTGGAGAAAATACCGGTACAGCCGGTCCTCAGGCGTCTCGGGTTCTGGATGCCAGTCGTAACACCACGAAACTGAAGGCGGAAGGGACAACAGGATCGACTCTGTACGGCCGCCGCTTTGAAGGCCGAATAGCGTCCCGCGATCGTAGACCAGATTGAATTCAACGTATCGGCCTCTACGGTAGAGCTGAAATTTTCGTTCCCGTTGACTCCAGTCCAGCCCTCTTCGCCGTTGAACGATCGGCAAGTAGGCAGGCAGAAAGTGATCACCGATACTGCGCATCAGCGCAAACGCATGATCAAAGCCCCCCTCAGTGAGGTCATCGAAGAACAGTCCCCCTATACCTCGCTGTTCCTGGCGGTGTTGGAGAAAAAAATATTCGTCACACCTGCATTTCATCTGCTGATAAACCCCCTCGCCGAACGGTTTACAGGCATCATAGGCGGTTCGATGCCAGTGGACCGCATCTTCGGTAAAACCATAATAGGGGGTGAGATCGAACCCTCCCCCGAACCACCACACTTTGCTTCCCTTTTGGGGGGAGGATTCAAAATAACGCACATTCATGTGCGTTGTGGGAACGTACGGGTTGAGTGGATGAATGACAAGCGAAACTCCCATGGCTTCAAACGGTTTTCCGGAAAGATTAGGCCGCTCGGTTGACGCCGCCGCGGGTAACTGGTTGCCCATAACGTGGGAAAAACTGACTCCGGCTTGCTCGAATAATCCATCACCCTGTAGGATTCGGGTTCGGCCACCCCCGCCTTCTTCGCGTGACCAATCGTCTTCATGGAATTGCCGGCCCTCATCTTCTGCACTGAGGCGCTCACAGATTCGATCCTGCAGATCAATCAGGTATCCTCGCACGGAATCCGGGGCAGATGTCATGTCGTGGGAGGACCGGCCGGTGGATGAATTCGGCGCTACTGACGGATCAGTCGACCTGTAGCCGCATCCCGGATAACACTTGGCGCCATGCTGTTTCCTACTGGACCGTCGATAATCCAGTCAATCGCATCGCCGAATTCAGACCGAACCTGCGTGGCTGTTCGAAACGGCAGCTGATCCTTTCGATTGGCACTGGTCGACACAACTGCCGAACCTGCTCTTCGGCATAGCTCCAGCGCGATTCGGTGTCCCGGGATTCGAACGGCCAGGGTGTTGTGACGACCTTTAAGCCAGAGGGGCGTGGAGGATAATGCGGGGAGCAGCCAGGTGTACGGCCCGGGCCACGATGCCAGTGGCTGGACGAGCAGGGTCGGGTCCGACAGTTCGACGATACGGGTCAGTCGCCTGATGTGATCGGCAATCACGATCAGGCCCTTGTCCCAGGATCTCCGCTTGAGGTCAAGAATCCGCCGGACCGCCTGTTCGTTCAGGGGATTGCAGCCAAGACCAAAGCAGTGCTCGGTCGGGTAGGCGACGACGCCACCTGCTGCCACCACGGCTGCTGCTTGTCTCATCCCGTCAGTCATCAACTGACTTCTTACCCAGCTTGACCTGCAGATCGCGGTCTTTGTTCCTGACCGATTCGGCATTCACAGACCGTTCAGCGGCAAGCCGATCGGCCAGATTCGGGTCCGATGTGGCCATGATCTGGGCCGCCAGGTAAGCCGCATTTTTCGCCCCAGCTTTGCCGATTGCGACGCAGGCCACAGGAATCCCGCCCGGCATTTGTACGGTTGAAAGCAAAGCGTCATGCCCTTTGAGTGGGCCCGCCTCGATCGGAATGCCGATGACGGGCTTTATCGTCAGTCCGGCAACGGTTCCGGCCAGGTGGGCCGCGAGCCCTGCTGCAGCGATGTACACAGAGCAGCCCCGCGCCTCTGCATCACGTACGTGTTCATGGGTGTCGTGTGGTGTACGATGTGCCGAGGTGATCTTGACTTCCCATGGCACTTCGAGCGTGTCAAGCGTATCCAGAGTGGCCTGGACCGTAGCCAGGTCTGAATCTGAACCCATCATGATGGATACAAATGTCTCTTTCACAGTTGTCCTCCTGAAGTTTGGTGTCGTGTTTCCCGTTTCAGTGCCTTATAGCCGATATCGTCTCGCCAATAGGCCCCCTGCCAGTGAATCTTTTTAAGGGAAGCATATGCGGCATTCTGGGCACGGCCAATGCTTTCGCCAAGTGCCGTGACACAGAGTACCCGGCCTCCGTTGGTGACGGTCTGCCCGTCGAACTCATCTGTACCGGCATGAAAGATCTTTATGTCGTCTGATTCGGCTTCGTCCAGCCCGGTGATGATGTCTCCCTTCGGGTAATGGTCCGGATATCCAGCTGCGGTCATCACCACGCCTAGCGCAGGTCTTGAGTCCCACTGTACGGCGCGTTGGTCCAGGGTGCCGTCCAGGGCTGCCTGGCAAAGCACAGCCAGGTCGGATCTTAAGCGCAGCAAAATCGGTTGGGTCTCGGGGTCTCCCAGCCGACAGTTGAACTCGAGAACGTGCGGTACCCCGGTGGCGTCGATCATCAGTCCTGCATAGAGAAATCCGCAGTACGGAATTTCCTCTGCGGCCAGGCCATTCACGGTGGGTTCAATCACCTGGCGCATGATGCGCTGGTGCATATCCGGATCGACCACAGGTGCTGGTGAGTAAGCACCCATACCCCCTGTATTCGGTCCGCAGTCACCGGCGTCGCGGGTCTTGTGATCCTGTGACGTCGCAAGCGGTACCACACTTGAACCTGCCACCAGACAGATGAAGCTGGCCTCTTCGCCGATCAGATAGTCTTCGACCACGAGCCGCTCTCCGGCTCTACCGAAGCGGCCTTCAACTAAAATCTGGGTAACCGCTTGGCGGGCCTCATCAAGGTTCTGAGCAATGACCACGCCTTTGCCAGCAGCCAGTCCGTCGGCTTTAAGTACCACCGGTAGTTCGGCATGATCGAGCCATCCAAGCGCTTCTCCGGCGTCAGCGAATACCCGGTGGCCCGCAGTGGGTATGCCGTGGCGCTGAAGAAAGGCCTTGGCAAAGGACTTCGAGCCCTCCAGCTGTGCGGCATCTTGTCTCGGTCCAAGACAAGCGAGACCAGCGTCTGAGAATAGATCGACTATGCCCTCTACCAGCGGTCCCTCGGGGCCTACAACAGTCATGTCGATCCTCTCAGACTGGGCGAACTCAAGCAGATCGTCAACAGCTTCGGCCCGGATGGGTATGTTGTGTACCCCGGGTTCCCGTGCGGTGCCGGCGTTGCCCGGTGCAACGTAGACCGCAGAAACCCGGTCCGAGCAGGCCAGCTTCCAAGCCAGCGCATGTTCTCGTCCGCCGCCACCGACAACTAGAACTTTTATCGACTCATCGGTCAATGGCGAAAATGTCTCATACCCGTAAACACCATGGCGATGCCGTGTTCATCAGCGGCCTTGATCACCTCGTCGTCGCGAACCGAACCACCGGGTTCAATTACAGCGCGGATACCTGCAGCGGCGGCAGCGTCTATGCCGTCTCGGAACGGAAAGAAAGCGTCCGAGGCCATGACCGAACCTGTGGTCTCGAGGTTCTCGTCTGCTGCCTTGAGGCCCGCAATCCTAGCTGAATAGACCCGACTCATCTGGCCGGCCCCAATACCGATGGTGCGCTGATCAGCGGCAAAAACAATAGCGTTTGACTTGACGAATTTTGCGACAGTCCAGGCGAACAGTAGGTCGCGTTGCTCATCTTCGGTTGGTTTTCGTTCAGTAACCACCTTGAGCTCTGCCGCGTTAATTTTACCTGTGTCCTGCTCCTGAACCAGTAGCCCGCCGGCCACCCGTTTGAAATTGTATTGTGAGAAGACTTCTCGGCTCTGTGCCCCGATCAACATGACCCGTACGCCTGGTTTCGTGCCCAGAATCCGGGCGCTGTCGACTGTCCAATCCGGGGCGATGATCAGTTCAACGAACTGATTTTCGATAATAGCGCTGGCCGTTGCGGTGTCCAGTGTACGGTTGAACGCTATGATGCCACCAAATGCCGATTGGGGGTCGGTGCAAAAGGCACTTTTGTAAGCATCCGCCGTTGTCTCGGCCACTGCGACGCCGCAGGGGTTGGCGTGCTTGACGATCACGCAAGCAGCATCCTCAAAAGCGCTGACACACTCCAGTGCAGCGTCCGCATCAGCCACATTATTGAACGACAGCGCCTTGCCCTGTACCAGTTCGGCTGTGGCCAACGTGCCCGGCAGAGGCGCTGGATCTTGATAGAACGCTGCTCTCTGATGTGGGTTCTCGCCGTAACGCAACCCGCTTGATTTGTGAAACTGCATATTGAGCACCTCAGAAAAGCCACTGTCTTCATCTCGAGTGAGGTAATTTGAAATGGTGCCGTCATAATCTGCGGTATGGCTGAACGCCAGAGCAGCCAAGCGTGCTCGGGTCTGTCGGGATACACCGCCATGTGTCTGAAGTTCCGTGATAACCACATCGTAGTCCTGGCTGTTGACCAGGACCGTGACCGCATCATGGTTTTTGGCGGCAGCGCGGAGCAGCGCGGGTCCGCCAATATCAATATTCTCGATAGCCTGATCGCGGGTACAGTTCTCCCGGGAAACCGTTTGCACGAACGGATAAAGATTGACGACCACAAGGTCTATGGGTGGAATGCCGGCCTGACGCATCTGCGCGTCGTCCGTTCCACGGCGACCGAGTATGCCGCCATGTACTCTGGGATGCAGTGTCTTGACCCGCCCCTCCATCATTTCCGGATACCCGGTGTAATCAGAGACCTCTGTGACCCGGATATCTTTTTCCCGGAGCAGTTTTGCTGTACCGCCGGTTGACAGAATCTCGACATCGAATTGCTGGAGTTGACCGGCAAAGTCCGCCACGCCTCGCTTGTCTGAGACGCTGATCAGCGCCCTCCTGATCGGGCTATAGGCACAGTCTGTCATCTAGGTTGAACAGGTGTCACATTCAGTCTGGCAGGGTATGGGACATGGCCGCAACCGTTTAATCAGTCACTCAGGTGGTGGTGCTTCAGTTTCTTTCGCAGAGTATTGCGGTTGATACCAAGAATCCGGGCGGCTTGTGATTGGTTACCGTTGACTTCCCTCATGACCACCTCGAGCAGCGGCCGCTCGACTTCGTTGATGACCATTTGGTAGACAGCGACGGGCTGCTCGCCGTTGAGTGCGCTGAAGTACTGTTCTATCGACTGTCTGACGAAAAAATTGAGCGGTTGGCGAGCGGGTTTATTCACAGCTGGAAAGGGTCACCGCCCAGGGTCCGGACAGATTCCGGGAAAGAAACTCGATCTGCTCATCTGGTTTTTCAATAAGGTTGAAACTCCGTCGCAATGCCCGCCCGTTGTCCATCAGCGCGGTGTACCATGACACATGTTTGCGCGCGATTCGTGCCCCCAGCGCACCACCATACAGCGAGTACAACTCTGCGAGGTGCTGCAGTAGGGTATCACGTTTACTCGTTGGCGGTGGATCTCCGGGATCATCTCCGGTCTTCAGGTAAGTGCTGATTCGCTGGAACAGCCAAGGCTGGCCCTGTGCCGCCCGGCCAACCATCACACCGTCCGCGCCGGTGTAGTCCATCACGGCCTTGGCTTTGGCGGGGCTATCGATGTCCCCATTGGCGATGACCGGAATTTGAGTCCAGGTCTTGATTTGCCGGATGGTGTCGTATTCGACCGCGCCTTTGAATTTGCATTGGCGCGTTCGACCGTGTACCGCCAGTGCCTGGATACCAGAGGCTTCTGCTATCCGGGCGATTTGAATACCGTTTCTATGCTCCGGATTCCACCCGGTGCGAAGCTTTAGCGTTACCGGTACCTCTACGGCACGGACTACAGATTCAAGAATCTGTCCTACCAGTGTCTCATCCCGTAAGAGCGCCGAACCGACCATTCGATTGCAAACTTTCTTTGACGGACAACCCATGTTGATATCGATAATGTCTGCCCCGCGTTCCACGTTGAAACGTGCCGCTTCTGCCATCTCGACGGGGTCAGCACCCAGAAGCTGAACGCTAATCGGTCCTGGCTCATCCTGGTGGTCGATCCGCCGCCGACTCAACGTGGTATTACGCAGCGAGGGTCTGGAACTCACCATTTCTGACACCGCGAGTGCAGCACCGTAGGCTCTTGCTATTCGCCGGTAGGGTCGATCAGACACCCCGGCCATCGGTGCGGCGAGCGCTTTGCCGGCAAGGACAACCGAACCAATCCGGAGTTCTGGTGTCTGGATCTTCATTGTAGCTCTGGAACAGTTATCCGTTGCCGATGATTCGAGCTTCGAAGCCAACCGCATTGTCTTCTGGTTGGGCTAGGACCAGGGTGATGACAGAACGTCCGCCGGCAGAAACCCTCTTGTTAGTCTCTTTCTCAAGAAACGCGGCCGGCAGGTAATGACGCCGTCCGACGACCTGCCCATTCCGATCACTTAAGTTAAGTTCGATTCCCGGGTGCGATCTGTCTTTGTTGCTGCGGTTCAGAAGGTGTATTTTCACGATGACCGCGCCCGGGATATCCGGATGCAGATCGATTTTCGTTTCGGTGACCCGAAATACTGGTCCGGAGAACGGGGCGGGCAGTGTGCAGTCCAGTGTCGCACATAACGCACTGAGGTAGGGCCTCGCCTTCGGAATGCCAGCCAGTTCATCAAATAGTAGAAAACGAACCTGGACAAACAGCAACCCGGCCAGACATATGCAAGCACTCAGCCAAACCCACGGGTTTCCCGGACGCCGCCCGGCCAGACCTGGGCCCACTCGATCGCCTGTATCCCCAATTTGAGCTTCGATGCTGCCTGGATAACCCGATTCCGAATCCAGGCGGCCAAGCCTGGGTTCATGGCGCAGGTTGTGCTCTGTCGGCCTTGCGTTACGGCCGACGCTCTCCGCGTTCTGCAGGCGAATTTCGACAGGTCCCTGGTGGGCGTCGTGTTCATGAGAAGCGCTCCTTCTGGCTGTGAGTACCGTGGGAGAACCAGGTTCGATAGGACTTGAAACCTCGTCAACCAGATTCCAGGCTGCGTTAAACACCACACCACAGTCCATGCAGTGTACGAGTCCCGCATCGGCAGACAGCGCATCAACCGTAACAGGTGATATCGACTCGCAATCGACACAACGTGTCAGAAGTCTGGCGTAGCCGGTGTTTCTCATCGTGGCGGTTGGTTCATACCCAATTTTCCGCGATCAGTAACACCCATTCATCACGGCGTAATTTCTTAAAAGTATATCTGGGGCCGAATGCTGACTGCACGCGTTCTGCCTGGTGTTCCAGCAGACCGGAGAGCATCAGAACACTGCGTCTGGACAAATGCTGCTTCAATGTAGAGGCTAGGTCAATGATGGTGTGCGCAAGTATGTTGGCAATCAGCACATCGCTGAGCAACTCTGGGGGCACCTGTTCCGGTGGCATGACCCGCAAGCGGTCATGGACGCCGTTTCGTCTGGCATTGCTTCGACTGGCATCCAGTGCGACAGGGTCAATGTCCACTCCAATGGCTTGATTGGCTCCAAGCCGTAGCGCAGCCAGCGCTTGTATGCCTGAGCCGCAACCCCAGTCTAGGACGGTCAATCCGTCGAGATCCAGATCTGTCAGGTGTTCCAGGCACAGCCGGGTGGTCGGGTGGGTACCGGTCCCAAAAGCAAGACCCGGGTCTATCATCAGGTTGACGGCATCCGGATTTACGGGCTGGCACCAACTCGGACAGATCCAAAGTTCGCCCCGAACGTGGATCGGTTTGAACTGCCTTTGACCGGTAAGTTCCCAGTCACGGTCCGGCAAGGCCTGAATCCAAGGCGCCGTCCGCGGTCCTAAAACGGCTGTCAGGTGGTCACGGACGGTTTTGCGGTTGATGTCGTCGCGAAAAAGGCCGGTAACACGCTCTTCATCCCATTCTTGGTCTTCTGACCGCAAGCTATCGAAGATTGGATCGTCGGCCGGGCTTTCCCGGGATACGGCGATGGCCCCCAGTCCTTCGAAAAGGTCCACCGTGCGATTGACCGCGGGCCGTGCGACAACAACGCTGATTTGCAGCCAGCTGGACACGGGTCAGGACAGGACAAAAAAGCAGCTTCCGGCCTCACTCAGGTCCGGCGCAGTCGCTCCAGGTAGTGAATATCCACAGGCTGACGACGGAACGCCGAATCGGTCACCAGGCGCCTGTGGAGTGGAATATTGGTCTTGATGCCGTCAATCACCATTTCCTGGAGCGCCCCGTGCATTCGGCTCAAGGCCTGTTCTCTGGACTCACCGTGCGTGATCACTTTGGCAATCATCGAGTCGTAGAAAGGTGGCACGGTGTAGTTGTTGAAGATATGGGAGTCGACGCGAACACCGGGTCCGCCCGGCTGGTGGTACTGGGTGATGGTTCCGGGGGACGGCAGAAAAGTATCGGGGTCTTCGGCGTTGATCCGGCATTCGATCGCGTGACCGATGAACCGGATATCATCCTGGGTGTGCTGCAGGGTTTGCCCGGCCGCAATCTGAATCTGTTCGCGTACGATATCGATACTCGTAATGAGTTCGGTGACGGGGTGTTCAACCTGAATTCGTGTATTCATCTCGATAAAGAAAAACTCGCCATTCTCGTAGAGGAATTCAAATGTGCCCGCACCTCGGTAACCGATGCTGCGGCAAGCCTCGGTGCAGCATTCCCCCATGCGTGAGCGCGTTTCAGGATCGATGCCGGGTGCTGGGGCTTCTTCAAGGATTTTCTGGTGGCCGCGCTGCATAGAGCAGTCACGGTCGCCCAAATGGATCACATTTCCGTAATGGTCGGCGAGAATCTGAACCTCGACATGTCGCGGGTGCTCGAGATAGCGCTCCATGTAGACTGAATCGTCACCGAACGCAGCGAGTGACTCGTTACGAGTCACTCGCCAGGCATTGATCAGAGCTGCCTCGGTATGGACTACACGCATGCCCTTGCCGCCACCACCCGCCGAGGCTTTGATGATTACCGGATAACCGATCCGGGCGGCTGTTTCGATGACCGCTCGGTTGTCGTTCGGCAGCACGCCATCCGAGCCCGGCAAACAGGGGACTCCGGCCTCCTGCATGTGGCTGATTGCCGAGACTTTGTCACCCATAAGGCGTATGGTTTCCGCAGAGGGTCCGATGAAAACAAAGCCACTTTGTTCGACTCGTTCGGCGAAGTCGGCATTTTCGGCCAGAAAACCATAGCCCGGATGGATCGCGACCGCATCGGTCACCTCAGCAGCTGCGATTACAGCGGGAATATTGAGATAGCTTTCGGCTGCTTGGGGTGGGCCGATGCAGACCGATTCGTCGGCCAGTCGCACATATTTGCTGTCGCGGTCAGCGTCAGAGTGTAGCGCGACCGTACGAATGCCAAGTTCCCGACAGCTGCGCAGAATGCGCAGCGCGATCTCGCCACGATTGGCAATCACCAGTTTGTCAATCATGTGCGGTTGCTCAGGAACGACCTGATTCGATTAAAAAGAGAGTCTCCCCATATTCGACCGGATCCCCGGTGTTCTTGAGAATCCTGCGGACGATCCCGGATGTCTCAGCTTCGACCTGGTTGAATATCTTCATCGCTTCAATGACACAGAGGGTATCGCCGGCGTTGACTTCACTGCCGATACCGACATAGGGTTCCGAATCAGGGTTGGCAGCCGCGTAGAAAGTGCCAACCATCGGAGAGATCACGGCCACCGTGTCGGGAGCAGGATGCGCGTCTTGGTCACCCTCGGGCGGGGGAATCGCAGATTCAGCCGCGGGCAAATCCACGGTACGCTGCAGCGGCACAGCGGTTACCGTACCACTTCGGCTGAGGCGGATCGACTCCTCCCCTTCGCGGATTTCAAGCTCCGTAAGTTCTGACTCTTCCAGCAGTTCGATGAGTTTCTTGACCTTACGGATATCCATCAGCTTTCCACCGGATCATCTTCCCGAGCAGCCAGATAATCCATGGCAGCCTGCAGCGCTAGTTCGTAGCTCTGTCCCCCGAACCCCGCGATGACGCCTATTGCTCGATCAGAGAAGTAGGAGTGCCGGCGGAAGGACTCCCGGGCGTGTACGTTCGAGAGATGAACCTCGATGAACGGTATCGCTACTGCGGTCAGTGCATCCCGGATTGCGATGCTGGTATGGGTGAATGCCGCCGGGTTTATGATGATGAACCCGGTGCTATCTGAAGCCGCACCGTGGATCCGGTCGACCAGCACGTGTTCGGCATTGGATTGCAGGCTGCTGACAGCAAAGCCCCTGATCTGCGCCACTTCAGCCAGATGTTGATCAATAGTAGCCAGGGTTTGATGGCCATAATGTCCAGGTTCGCGGGTGCCCAGCAAGTTCAGGTTTGGACCGTGGAGTAGCAATATCTGGTTCAAAAACCCCTCCGCCGATGTAAATAGTCAGAAATCATATTCTGCATGACTACAATCATTACGTCCATTTTTTTGGAGTTAACCCCATGTTCATTGAACTTATAAGCAAAATTGACGAATTTAGAAGAATAGCCGATCAGAATTCCGATCAAATCCTTAGGGTTTTAGGGCGAGACCCGCTAGCCAGCGATTCAGGTCGGAAGGGCTGATCTCTCCGGTTTTTTGGTGACGAAGTGTACCGTCGGGGCTGAAAACCAGAGTGAAGGGAAGCTGCCCGGTATTGCCGTAACGGCGCATCAACTCTATACCACCGACCCGGCTCACCAGCGAGATGTAATTCATTCCAGTTTCGTCCTCGAATCGTCGGACCGGTGCTTGATCGTCGATTGCGACGCCGACGACTTGCAAGGCTGTACCGTGTCGGACCTGCGCCGCGATCAGCAGTGGTATTTCAGACCGGCAGGGCAGACACCAGGTGGCCCAGAAATTGATGACCACGACCTTTGCCGGAACCGGATTCGATGTCCACAGTCCGCCCCGGCTGGTGGGCAGCTCGAACTGCGCCAGATTTTGTTCGCTGTCCGGAGACGGGGAATCAGTTGAGGTAAGGATCTTGACTCCAAAATAGCCGCCGAGAATCACCAGGATGAGCAGAGCGAAGTAGACGGGACGGAATTCTGACCGGCGCATGCCTAACCCGGCAGCCGATTACAATGCGCTCAGAAAGCTCAGAAACTCCGTGGGGTTGCGGTAACCGTAGAGTCGTCCTGGGCGTTCGTCACCATCGGGACCAAAAAATACAATGGCGGGTGGTCCATACACGCCGAAGCGCTGTTTGATCGCTTTACTGTCCGGGTCGGCGGCATCCGTGACATCGACCTGCAGCAGTTCAAAGCGTGAAAGCTGATTCAAAACCGTCGGGTCACTGAAGGTCGTTTTTTCCATGCGGATACAGTCGGTACACCACTCGGCGTAGAAGTCCAGAATAACCGACCGTCCGGCCGACCGGGCAGCAGCAAGGTGTCTGTCCAGCGCCCCATTGGTCGCAATGCGTTGGAAAATGTTTTCTTCAGCCTGGTCGTGGACTGCGTTAGACGCGGTCTGTGACCTACCGAGAAGATTCAGGTCGATGGGTCTGAGGATGTCCCGATGCCCGCTGAAACCCCCCAGCATCGCAATCACGCCCCATATCAGACAAAAGGTCCCCAGCCCCTTCCAAAGGTAGCGCCAGCCGCTGGCCTGCTTAGGTAGGGGCTGTGTCGCCCCGAGGTAAACACCGGTGACGACCAAAAGCGCGGCCCATAGAAAGAGCACTGGAATCTCGGGAATCACCCCCAGCAGGTAAATGGCAACGGCGATCAGCAGAATCCCCAAGCCGTGTTGGACCCGTTCCATCCAGGGGCCTTTGTGCGGGAGGATGGCGTGGGCGCCGAAGCCAATGGCAACCAGAATGATCCCCATACCGGCCGCCATGCAGAACATCAGCGCTGCGCCGAGGTATGCACTGCCTTTCAGGATGGCAATACTCAGAACAGAGATCAGCAGGGGTGAGACACAAGCACCGACCACCAGCGCAGACATCACGCCAAGTACGAAGATCATGCCGAAAGAACCCCCACTCAGACCAGCCGTACTTTCGCTCAGTCGGGACTGGACAGCGGTCGGCAGGCGTATCTCGTATACACCGAACATCGAAAGTGCCATCAGCACGAGAATGAGGCTGATGAATCCGATTGCCCAGACATTTTGGAAATAAGCCTGCAACTGTTCTCCGGTTGCACCAGCGACAGCACCGATTACGGTGTAGGTCACTGCCGTCCCAAGGACGTAGGCCATGGAAATCGCACCGCCATGGAATCGTGATCCACGCCGTCCCTGGCCGACAACGAGGCTGGATACAATCGGGATCAGCGGCAGAACGCACGGTGTGAACGTCAACAGAAAACCGGCAACAAACGCAGCGGACAGGTAGCCGATCAAGGATTTGCCTGACTGTTTGGGGTCGGGGTTATCGCTGTCCGCTGCTGCTGCCGATGTAATTAATGCGGGCAGTGTCAGGCGATGGGTGGTCTTGATCGGTGGATAGCAAATTCCTTTCTCTGCACAGCCCTGGTAGGTGGTGATCAGCGAAAATTCTCCGCTATCCGTGCCGGTTCTCTCCAGCGGCAGCAAGACGTCGAAATCCTCGTTGTAAACGCTGACTTCGCCAAAGTACGCATCCAGCTTGGATTTCCCCGGAGGCAAATCGTAGGGCCCTATCCGGGCCGGTCCGCTGAACGTGCTGAACTGGAGCTTGTCTCGATAAAGGTAATAGCCCTCCGCGATACGGAAACGGACGGCCAGGGCATTTTCACCCGTTATCAGCACAGTCAGCTTGAAGGCATTTTCTGGGTCCAGGAACTCGGCCTGTTCGCTGCCGACGCCAAGCAGTTTTTGTAGTTCACTGAGCGATTCGCTGCTACCGGTCAGATTCGATCCGTCGTATTTGACCGGGTTGAGGGGCCGGGAGTCGCTGTTCAGTGCAGTCGGGTCCGACGCCGCCAGCTGCAAGGCAACGGTCCGGGTCACGGGCGGATAGCACACACCCACCGGCTCGTTGCAGCCCTGGCCTTTGGCCGTCAGAAAGAACTGACCCGGGTCGCCAGCCAGGCTTTGAAACGGTAAGGTGATCCGTACCGACCCCTCGTAGGTCTCGACATCACCGAACAGGGCATCCTGTTTTACCTTTCCTTGTGGATAGAACGGTGGCTTGATCGTGGGTCCGTCGGGTCCGCTCATGAAGCTGAACTTGTCGCGGTACATGTAGTAGCCATCGGCAATCGTCCAGATGGCTTCGATAACGTCGGGCCCCGCGATGTTGGCTGAAAAAGCAAACGCCTGTTCTGGTGGGAGCAGTTCGTCCTGCTGCGTCAGTACGCCTGAAGAGTACAGAGTCAGCGACAGCGCGGTGGCGATGAGGAATTTCATGGCTGGGGATCAAAGGGCATTGCCGTGGGCTAGGAAAATTCTGAACCGCTTGCCGGGAGTCGTCCGGGCGTTGCCACTCGGTCCGGTGCGGCGCTTATTTTAGCCCTCGATGCAGACCGCTGCTGATCAAATGGTCTACACTGGAAGTCTGCTTTTTGGCTTGGGTACGCCTGCGGGCCCTGCGCCGAAACCGTTCTGGTTCGCGATTTGCCGTCGATTTTCCTGATTTTCCTGGTCGTCCCGTTGATTGAGGTCTACCTCTTTGTAGGGGTGGGCGGTTATCTCGGCGTGGGATGGACCCTGATGCTGGTGATCCTGACAGCAATCGTCGGTGCCTGGCTGGTTCGAATACAAGGACTGTCAGTCCTCAGGCGGTTTCGCGATGCGGTGTCGCGCGGTGAGGCCCCGGCGCTGCCCCTGGTAGAAGGTTTGTTTCTGCTCGTCGCCGGTGCGTTGCTGATAACACCCGGGTTTTTTACCGATTTGATCGGATTTGCCTGCCTGACACCCCCAGTTCGTGCTGTCATGATCCACAGACTGCTGAAATGGGGCCGAATTATGCCCCCGAGTACTCAACCTGCCCGCCAAGGCCACCCTGACAACACCATTGACGCAGATTTCCGGCGGCTGGACGACTAGAATCCGGCCCCTTGACAGGTGGAAATTTGCCGATATCATTAGCACTCACTTTCAGTGAGTGCTAATAGCGTTCTGCTATTAGTGCTTTAATTTACTAACCATCAATCGTTTAGGAGAACTAGGTAATGAACATTCGACCGCTGCATGATCGTGTTGTCGTGCGACGTCTCGAGGAGGAGCGGACTAGCGCTGGCGGGATCGTCATCCCCGACAGTGCCGCAGAAAAACCCATGACGGGAGAGGTTCTGGCTGTCGGTAACGGCAAGGTGCAGGAAAACGGCGATCAGCGCCCACTGGACGTAAAAGTAGGGGACAAAGTGCTTTTTGGCAAATATTCCGGCACCGAGGTCAAAGTAGAGGGTGACGACGTTCTTGTCATGCGTGAGGACGACATCATGGGCGTCATCGAAAATTGACGCACCTAAGCACTTTAATACCGTTGAATACTAATCTCAGATTAAAGGAACAAAGCAATGGCAGCTAAAGAAGTTAAATTTGGCGAATCGGCTCGTGCGGCCAAGATGCGTGGCGTAAACGTGCTGGCTGACGCCGTCAAAGTCACTCTGGGCCCGAAGGGCCGTAACGTGGTCCTGGACAAGTCTTTTGGCGCCCCGACGGTGACCAAAGATGGTGTGTCGGTGGCCAAGGAAGTGGAGCTCAAAGACAAGTTTGAGAACATGGGTGCTCAGATGCTCAAGGAAGTGGCATCTAAAACCTCCGATGTGGCGGGTGATGGAACCACTACCGCGACAGTTTTGGCCCAATCCATGCTACACGAAGGCCTCAAGGCCGTCGCCGCTGGTATGAATCCGATGGACCTCAAGCGGGGAATCGACAAAGCCGTTGGCGCTGCAGTCGATCATTTACAAAGCATTTCTAAACCATGCTCCGACCACAAAGAAGTCGCCCAAGTAGGCACTGTCTCCGCTAATGCCGATACATCGGTTGGCGATATTATTGCCGAGTCCATGGAAAAGGTTGGTAAGGAAGGCGTCATCACTGTCGAAGAAGGCAAAAGCCTTGAGAACGAGCTGGAAGTAGTCGAAGGCATGCAGTTTGATCGCGGTTATCTCTCCCCTTACTTTATTAATGATCAGGATGCCATGCAGGCTGATATGGAGAACCCCCTGATCCTGATCCATGACAAGAAGATTTCCAACATCCGGGATATGCTGCCAATTCTCGAAGCAACTGCCAAGGCCGGCCGGCCGCTGCTGGTGATTGCCGAGGACGTGGACGGCGAGGCACTGGCAACGCTGGTGGTGAACAATATTCGCGGTATCGTCAAAGTCTGTGCTGTCAAAGCACCTGGATTCGGTGATCGGCGCAAGGCGATGCTGCAGGATCTGGCGATCCTGACTGGTGGTCAGGTGATTTCCGAGGAAGTTGGGATGAGTCTGGAAGGCGCCAGCATCGATGATCTGGGTAACGCCAAGCGTGTACAGGTGAGCAAGGAAAACACCACTGTAATCGATGGTGCGGGCAGCAAGGACGACATCGAGGGTCGTGTCAACCAGATCCGTGTTCAGATTGAGGAAGCAACCTCGGACTATGACAAGGAGAAGATGCAGGAACGCGTTGCTAAACTTGCCGGCGGTGTCGCAGTGATCAAAGTCGGTGCAGCAACAGAGGTCGAGATGAAGGAGAAAAAGGCCCGCGTCGAAGATGCCCTGCATTCCACCCGCGCAGCGGTTGAAGAAGGAGTGGTTGCCGGTGGTGGCGTGGCCCTGGTTCGTTGTCAACCTGCTGTGAATAATGTAAAGGGCGATAATATGGATCAGGAACGGGGCATTGGTATTGTTGCTCGTGCCATGGAAGAGCCTCTTCGACAGATCGTTGCCAATGCTGGTGAAGAAGGCTCCGTCGTGTTGAATAATGTTGCCTCAAACGAAGGTAATTACGGGTATAACGCGGGTAGCGGCGAATACGGTGACATGATCGAGATGGGAATTCTGGACCCGACCAAAGTTACCCGGGCGGCGTTACAGCACGCAGCTTCGATCTCAGGTCTTATGATCACAACCGAAGCTATGGTCAGTGACGCACCGGAGGACAAGCCCGCACCGCCGATGCCAGGTGGCATGGATGGTGGTATGGGTGGTATGGGTGGTATGGGTGGCATGATGTAACGTCGCTTGTAACTACTGTTGTATACCGAAAGCCCCGCAAAAGCGGGGCTTTCTTTATGAGACTTGTTTGGTGCACAGACAGGTCCAGCAAGCAACTATAGGACTATCCGAGTTATCCTCGCCATGTAAAATCTCCGCATCGTTGTTCAGACAAAAGTCAGATCGCCGTGTGGGCGAGTTGTCGGGCCAGTCCTGCTGTAACGGTACGGTGGGAATAACAACCAACCACATAGCCGCTCGGAGGGTGCATGAAGAAGAATTCAACTGACAAGCCTGTGATAGTACCGGCTTTACGCTTTCCCGTAATCTGGGGGATAGGACTATTGCTGATGTTGAACGCGCTTACGGCAGCCGCTGTGGAACCGGTCACAGGGGCTCAGCTCTGGAATCCGCAGCCGAATAAATCCGATCTCAATCCCGGGCTCGCTGTGACCTACAGTTACGGGCGTCAGGTTCATGTCGACGATATCGAAACGCTGGAGTTCCCCGTGGTGGGAAAACCGCTAGCCAATATCGCCCATCGGGCAATCGATGGAAATGTGCTCACGTCTGATCGGCCGATGTTGGTGGCCGCTCACATTAGGGGCCTAATCCGCTTCAGTCAGACCGGAACCTACACGTTTCGGGTGGAATCGAACGACGGGGTCAATGTACGCATCGGGGGCAAGCGGATTTGGTATGACCCTGAGATCCACGCCAATCGCTGGTCACCGCCGATTCCTTTCGAAGTTCTCCAGCCGGGGTGGTATGAACTGTGGATCAATTACTATCAGAAAAAGGGTACTTCGGCGCTGCAGCTCATGTGGAAGTTGCCGGGCTCTCAATCTCGGGTACACGTTCCACCGGAGGTATTGGCACATCTGGATGAGCACATCGGCCAGTAGCGAGGAGAAGCAGGGTTCGTGTAAGAAGTGGACTGGTCTTTAAAACTGGAGGGCCCCAGCCTGTAGAACCTCAGACGATGTCGATCAGCGCATCCAGTACATCGTTGGGCCGCTCCATCATCAGCGAATGGCCAGTGCCTTCTAGAATCGTCACCTTGGATTCGGCAACGGTTTTTGCCAGTTCCTCGCCGGTCCTGGCTGGTGTCATGATGTCGCGGCGGCCAAGAATGAACAACGTCGGGCAGCGGACAGCCGACGCGTGGTCGATCCCGGCGTTATAGCGACTACAGGCATCAAGGCCCATGTGAATGACCTGATCCTTGGATTGCTCGAGCAGCCTCAGTGTTCCGCCGACCATCCACATGCCAGGATTCTCATTGCCCCCGAGTTGTGCAGCCTTGCTGTAACCCCAGTAAGTCAGCATGTCGATGGCGCCATGGTCGTCTCTGGCTGCATTGCTCAAAAGAGCCTTGTGTACCGCCATGGGTACAGCAGTACCGATCAGCGCCAGCGAGCGGGCTCTTTCGGGATACCGAGCAGCCAACGCTAGAGCCACCAGAGAGCCCATGCTGTGGCCGACCAGTGCGGCCGTCCTGATATTTGCTGAATCCATGGCAGCCAGTACGGCATCCGACATTGCTTCAATGGTTTCAGGCGGTGGACCTTCCGACCGTCCGTGACCGGGCAGGTCCGTCGCCAGGACGTTGAATCCGTGACGGGCAAAATAGCGCGCTGGCAGGACCCAGACAGTGTGATCCATGCCGGTCCCATGTACGAAGACCACCGACTCAAGACCCTTGCGATGCTCCCGGGCCCCGGTGTAGGCATAGGTCTGCTTTGTGTTTGTCTTAAGGTACACGGTGATTCAGTGGTCAGTCATTAGGTTTTCTGGGACGAGCGCAGTGCGCCGTCAAGATCCTGTATAAGATCCTCAGGGTCTTCCAGCCCGACGGACAGCCGAATCAGGCCTTCAGAGATACCCGCTGCCTCCAGTGCTTGTGCATCCATTCGATGGTGCGTGGTGCTGGCAGGGTGAATGACCAGCGACTTGGCATCACCGACGTTGGCCAGATGAGACAACAGTTCAACTTTCTCGATAAACCGCTGGCCGGCCGCACGGCCCCCTTTGACACTGAAGCTGAAAACGGCACCGCAACCCAAGGGCAGAATTTTCCGGGCCAGTTCATGGTCGGGATGGTCAGGCAGTTCCGGATAACTGACCCATTCGACTGCTGCCTGTTCACATAGAAAGTCGACGATTTTTCGAGTGTTCTCTACGTGCCGTTGCATGCGCAGCGGTAGGGTCTCCATACCCTGCAGAACCTGGAAAGCGGTCGTCGGGCTCATGCAGGCGCCAAAGTCTCGAGCGCCTTCTTTTCGGGCCCGGGTAATGAAGGCGGCCGGACCGAATTCCTGGGCAAAATTCATATTGTGGAAACCCGCATAAGGCTCTGTCATGGTAGGAAATTTTCCAGAGGCCTCCCAGTCAAACCGGCCGCTGTCTACCAACAGACCACCGATGATGACGCCGTGTCCGCTCAGAAACTTGGTCGCGGAGTGAAAGATGACGTCGGCGCCGAGTTCGAAGGGCTGGCAAAGATAGGGTGTGGTAAAAGTCGAGTCGATCATCAGCGGTAGCCCGTGATGATGGGCAACCTCGGCCAGTACCGGAATATTCAGAACCTCCAGGCCCGGATTGCCGAGCGTTTCGCCAAACAGCAGTCGGGTTTCGGGTCGTACCGCGTCAGCGAAAGCGTCAGGGTCCCTGGGGTCGACAAAGGTGGTTTCTATCCCGAAGCGGCGTAGGGTGTAGTCGAGCAGGTTGTGTGTCCCGCCATAGATTGAACGGGACGACACAATGTGTGAGCCCGCGCCCATCAGCGTGGCGATCGCGAGGTGGCAGGCAGCTTGTCCACTGGCAGTAGCGATCGCGCCTACGCCGCCTTCAAGGGCCGAGATTCGTTCCTCTAAAACGGCGTTAGTAGGGTTCGTGATCCGTGAGTACACATGTCCAGCACGTTCGACGTTGAACAGTGATGCTGCATGGTCGGGGCTCTTGAATACATAGGATGCGGTCTGGTAGATCGGCGTTGCCCGTGCACCGGTCGCCGGATCGGGCTGTTGTCCTGCATGCAGGGTCAGGGTGTCAAAGCCGAATGTTTTGACTGTGCTCATATCATTCTCCAAGGCCGACCCAGGCAGTTAACGGATTGGTACCGTCTGAAAGGGTAGCCGGTAGCCGGCCTGAGCAAGACTAAAAGGATGTTGAATTAACAGCACCAATAGCACAATACTGGGGCTGGTTTGTCGGTATCGAACTCTCAGTAGAGGCCGTAGCCAGTCAACCGCATTTTGAATCGCCGCAGTTGAGGCAAGTCATGCAGCCGTCCAGAAGCACCACAGCCTTGGTATGGCATTTGGCGCACAGTCTCGCTTCTGTAGGAAACTCGGCATCTGCGTTTTCTGCCGCCGGACCGTTTTTTGTATCGTACTGGTAGGCCCGCCGTTTCTCATCCACCAGTTGCTGCTGGTGTTTTTCCAGAACATCTTCTTTGATCATCCCGATCATCTTCATGTGTGCTTCTATTGCATCACCGATCTCGGCGACCAGCGAGGGCGTGTATTTGCCACCGCGTTTGAAGTAGCCCCCCTGGGGATCGAAAACGCTGCGCAGTTCTTCGACCAGGAACGTTGCGTCTCCACCTTTACGGAACACTGCTGAGATAATCCGAGTCAGTGCGACGATCCACTGGAAATGGTCCATGTTCTTTGAATTGATAAAGATCTCAAAGGGTCGCCGCTTCTCGTAAGGGGTTTCTGGGTTCAGCACGATGTCGTTGATGGTGACATACAAGGCGTGTTCGGATAGCGGTGTCTTGATCTTGTAGGTACTTCCCACCAGCACTTCCGGACGCTCGACCTTCTCATGCATCTGAATGACATTGGAGGCGGCGGTTTCGGCACCCGCGATGGTGCCGGTTTCAGGCTCCTGTGAATGCGGTTCCCGGGTTTTCCCGCCGTTGCCAAGCACCTCGAAGTCGGTGATTTTTTTGTCTATTTTTATTGTCATTTCAGTAGGTTAAAATTTTCCGTAATACCCTTCCTTGAGCGCATCGAAAAGGTTGGCCGCGGTATGCGTCTCCCCGTCGTACTCAACCTCTTCATTGCCTTTAACTTCGACGACCTCACCATTGTCCAGTGTAAATCGGTATGTGGTGTTCTCCAGGTCCTCGTCTTTGACCAGGACTCCCTGAAAAGCTTCCGGGTTAAACCTGAAGGTGGTACAGCCCTTGAGGCCCTTGTCGTAGGCGTACATGTAGATGTCCTTGAAATCCTCAAAGGAAAATTCGGTGGGTACGTTTGCTGTTTTGGAAATAGAGGAATCTATCCACTTCTGTGCTGCAGCCTGCACATCCACATGTTGTTTGGGCGAGATATCGTCAGCGCTGAGAAAATAATCTGGCAACGCGTTGTCCGAGTGTGCAACAGGTCCGGCGCCCGGGTTGACCCGCCTGCGATACTCAAGCAATTCGAAGGACAGTACATCCACCTTTTCCTTGGTCTTGCGCCCCTCACGGATCACATTACGGCTGTAGAGATGTGCGAATGAGGGCTCTATGCCGTTGCTG
>MDTE01037883.1_pt1 | contig 29347 bp, 28 predicted proteins | sample 811231 | NCBI WGS metagenome assembly MDTE01 (sample SAMN05326651, study PRJNA326480) | marine metagenome | isolation source: seawater | place: Indian Ocean: Red Sea | collected 2010 | reverse complement strand
CTAAACTAAGTGTCAATATAGCAAGATATTTTATTGAGATTAATTATTATTTTCTAATCTTATTACAACTTCAACGTTTTTAATTTTCTTACCTTTTGGGGCTTCTGGAAGTTTATTAAAGGTAATTTTGTCGCTCCTAATATCGATCACTCTCCCATTATCAAAGAAGTGATGATGAGATGTAATATTTGTGTCGTAGCATGATGTGTTATTTTCTAAAGAGAATTCTTTCAAATGCCCTGCGCTTTTAAGTGCATGCACAGTATTATAAAAAGTTGCTGTAGAAATTTTTTTTTGCCTTTTTAAATTCATAGAGTTTTTTAATTCTTCAACAGTGAAATGGAATGTTTTTTTTCTATTAAAGAGGAATTTGCTTATTTCTACTCTTTGATTTGTGGGTCTAAGACCTGAAGATCTAAGTTTATCTATAAAAATCTTGTTTTTACTATTCATTTTTGGCATTAACTTACTGTATAATTTTTCATTTTTATATATGATATTGATAAAAACTCAAGCAATTGTTAACTTTTAAAATGAAACAAAAAAACAGTTACAACTACAATGAATTAATTGACTGCGCAAATGGCTCTCTTTTTGGAGAGGGAAATGCACGTTTGCCGCTACCTCCAATGTTAATGTTTGATAGAATTACAGAAATAAAATCTGGGATAGGAAAATTTAAAAAGGGAATAATAAAAGCTGAGCTTGATATAAAAGATAATTTGTGGTTTTTTGATTGTCATTTTAAAGGTGATCCGGTTATGCCTGGTTGTCTAGGTTTAGATGCTATGTGGCAGTTAGTTGGATTTTATTTGGGATGGATGGGTGAACCGGGTAAAGGACGTGCTTTAGGTGTAAATTCTGTTAGATTTACAGGTGAAGTTCTTAAAAATGTCAAAATGGCAACTTATGAGGTTGATATGAAGAAAGTTTTAAAAACAGAAGGTGGAACTGTTGGCTTTGCTGATGGAATTTTAAAAGCAGATGGGAAACAAATTTATACTGCTGAAAATTTAAAAGTTGGAGTTTATAAATAATGAAAAGAGTTGTTGTCACAGGAATTGGAATAATATCTTGTTTAGGTAATAATCAACAGGAAGTATATGAATCACTTGTAAATTCAAAATCAGGAATTTCTTTTGCTGAAGAATACAAAGAACATAATTTGAAAAGTAATATACATGGAAAGCCAAATATAAAACTTGAAGATCATGTTGATAGAAAACCACTCAGGTTTATGGGGAATGGGTCTGCTTATAACTATGTAGCTATGAAAGAAGCAGTCAAGGACTCGGGTTTAAAAGAAAGCGATGTTAGCAATGTATCTTCGGGTATGGTAATGGGATCTGGTGGACCTTCAATAGAAAATGTTATTTTGGCTGCAGATAAAACCCGTGAAAAAAATCCAAAAAAAATGGGGCCTTTTATTGTTCCTAGAACAATGGCAAGTACAGCTTCTGCAACTTTAGCGGTTCCTTTTAAAATAAAAGGAGTTAACTACACAATAAGTTCAGCATGTGCCACTAGCGGACATTGTATAGGAAATGGGATGGAACTTATTCAGTTTGGAAAACAAAAAATTGTTTTTGCAGGTGGCAGTGATGAATTACATTTTGCAATGACGGCTATGTTTGATGCTATGACAGCACTTTCTTCAAAATATAATGATACACCACAAAAAGCATCGAGACCATATGATAAATCAAGAGACGGATTTGTAATTGCTGGTGGAGCAGGGGTTTTAGTTTTAGAAGAAATGGAACATGCAAAAGCAAGAGGAGCAAAAATCTATGCTGAATTAACAGGTTATGGAGCTACATCTGATGGTTTTGACATGGTTGCTCCATCAGGTGAGGGTGCAGCGAGGTGCATGGAAATTGCAAGAAAAACAGCTAGAAATAAAATCGATTATATTAATGCTCACGGAACATCTACTCCAGTTGGAGATATAACTGAATTAAAAGCCATCCAACAAACTTTTAAAGATAAAATTCCAAAAATTAGTTCAACAAAATCTCTATCTGGCCATCCATTAGGCGCTGCTTCTGTTCATGAAGCAATATATTCATTAATAATGATGAAAAATAACTTTATTGCTGCCTCGGTTAATGTAAATGAAATGGATGAAGAAGCAAAAAAATTTCCAATAGTTACTGAAGTTGAAAAAAATGTGAATTTAAATTCTGTAATGTCGAATAGTTTTGGCTTTGGTGGAACAAATGCTACTCTAGTCTTTGAAAAGGTATAAAAATGAGTTTAGTTAAAGGAAAAAAAGGTTTGATAATGGGTGTAGCTAATGAGAGATCAATAGCATGGGGGATTGCAAAGAAATTATCTGAAAATGGAGCTGAGTTAGCTTTTACCTATTTAAGCGATGCTCTTAAAAAAAGAGTTACACCACTTGCCGAATCTTTAAACTCAAAATTTCTTTTAGACTGTAACGTAGAAAATAAAGAAGATATAAAAAAAACATTTCAAGAAATAAAAAATAAATGGGGTCAACTAGATTTTGTAGTTCATGCTATAGCGTTTTCTGATAGATCCGAGTTATCTGGAGAATATCTTAATACTACTCGTGAAAATTTTTTAAAAAGTATGCTTATTTCATGTTTTTCTTTTACTGAAGTAGCCAAAGAAGCATCACAAATTATGAAAAATGGCTCGAGTATGCTCACATTGTCTTACGAGTCTACAAAAGTAATTCCAAATTACAATGTAATGGGGGTTTGTAAAGCAGCATTAGAGTCGAGTGTAAAATATATAGCTCGTGACTTAGGTTCAAAAGGAATTAGGGTAAATGCAATTAGTGCTGGACCAATAAAAACTCTTGCAGCATCAGCCATAGGTGATGCAAAATTTTTATATAAATGGAGTGCGGATCACTCATTTTTAAAAAGAAACATAGACATTAATGATGTTGGAAAATCTGCTCTATATCTAATAAGCGATCTTTCTGCAGGCGTAACTGGAGAGATTCATTACGTTGATGCTGGTTATAATAAAGTGGCCATGCCAGATCCAAAAAACATATCTTAGTTTGCAAAATATGCATATGTAAAGTTCATTTATAACATTAACAAATAAATTATTATCATTTACAACTTCTAATTAAAAAGATAGATGAATAAATTCAATAAAGTAGTAAAAGAAAAATTTAGCAATTTTTTTGACTGGATAAAAGGAGCAGAGTTAGTTGAACTTCAAACTTGTGATACAAGTGAAGATCCTATTAGACCTGAGCTAGATATTAAATTTAGAACAAGTTATGGACGTAAAATTTTTGGTGTTAGATATAAGAAGGAAATATGTGCGATAATGTGTTTTGGCTTCACTAATGAAATTCCTAAAACAATTAATGAATTTGATTTGATGACACGAGATGCACATTTACAAAGTACTTCCTGGAGAAATAAAAATATAGGAAAAATAGCCATAGCTTATACTGTTTGGTCGAAAAAAAAGGGTGGTGGAAAATTAATAGTTAAGGAAGTATTTAAAAAAATAAAAAAATCAGGTCACTTAAATAGATTGATTACTTTATCTCCATTAACAGATATGGCTAGAAATTTTCATTTGAGGAATGGCGCAGAAGAACTACAAGTAAATAAAGAATCTCAAAATTTTGAATATAAAATTTAAACAGCTTCTTTTATTGAAAGCTTAACTTTTCCTCTATCAAATCCGATTACTTTAACTGAAACTTCATCACCTTCTTTTACAACATCTGTAACTTTTTGAACTCTTTTAGCTGCTAATTGAGAAATATGTACTAATCCATCTTGTTTTCCCAAAAAATTTACAAAAGCACCAAATTCCATAATTTTAACTACTTTCCCTTTATATGTTTTGCCCATCTCTGGTTTTGCAACAAGGTCATTGATCATCTGTACTGCTATCTTTCTAGTTTCTTCGTTCGCTGCTGCTACTGTAACCTCGCCTGTATCCTTCACATCCACTTTTGCACCAGACTTTTCTACAATTTCTCTTATAGTAGCTCCACCCTTGCCTATAACAGTTGCTATATCTTTTTTATCAACTTTTATAGTTTCCATTTTTGGAGTATGTTTCCCAACTTCTTTTCTTGAAGATTTAATCGTCTTATTCATTTCATTTAAAATATGAACTCTTCCTTCTTTTGCCTGATCAAGAGCTTTTTCCATTATCTCAAAAGTAATCCCTGTAATTTTTATGTCCATTTGTAAAGATGTAATTCCATTCTTAGTTCCTGCAACTTTAAAATCCATATCACCCAAATGATCTTCATCTCCTAAAATATCTGATAATATAGAAAAATTATTTTTCTCCTTAATTAATCCCATAGCTATCCCTGCAACTGGTTCAGCAATAGGAACAGCTGCATCCATTAATGCTAACGATGATCCACAAACTGTAGCCATTGATGAAGATCCATTTGACTCTGTTATTTCAGATACAATTCTTAAAGTGTAAGGAAAATTTTCTTTTTTTGGTAGAGAGGAATTTAAAGCTCTCCAAGCTAATTTTCCGTGTCCTACTTCTCTTCTTCCTGTACCAATTCTTCCTGTTTCCCCTACAGAGAATGGGGGAAAGTTATAATGAAGCATAAATCTTACTCTTTTTAATCCTTCTAAGCTTTCAACTCTTTGTTCATCATCTGATGTTCCTAAAGTTGTTGTTACTAAAGCCTGAGTTTCACCTCTAGTAAATAAAGCAGAACCGTGAACTCTTGGTAAAACTCCAACTTCACACTTTATTGGTCTCACGTCTGACAAACCCCTACCATCAATTCGTTTTTTACTTTTTAGAATTCTTGATCTTACAATACCTTTTTCTAAATTTTTAAGTTGTAACATTATTTCGTGTTCTAAAAGAGTTTCATCATCTTCAAATAAAGCTATGGATTTATCTCCTGCTAAACTTATTAGTTCAGATCTTTTCTTTTTATCTTTTTCTGAAAATGCTTTTTCCAAATCTTTAGTAAGTTCTTTTTCTATTTTTTTATAAACTTTGCTGTAATCTTTCTTTTCAATTTTCCATGCATCCTTAGAACATTTTTTTGACAGTTTCTCTATACCTTTTACAACTGAAACAAAACCATCATGACCAAACTTAACAGCATCTAGCATTTCTTTTTCTGTTAATCCTGATGCTTCAGACTCAACCATCAAAACAGCATCTTTGGTACCTGCCACTACTAAATCTAATTTAGAATTTTCTAACTCTTTTTTTGTTGGATTTAAAATATATTTACCATCTATAAGACCAACCCTAGATGCTCCTACTGGCCCTTTAAAAGGTAGTCCTGAAATTGATAATGCTGCTGAGGATGCTATTATTGATAATATATCTGCTTCGTTTTCATTATCATATGAAAGTACTGTTGGTAAAACTTGCACTTCGTTCCTGAAGTCATCAGGAAACAAGGGCCTTATAGGTCTATCGATTAATCTAGATATTAAAGTTTCGGACTCGGTTGGTCTTGCTTCTCTTTTAAAGTAACCTCCTGGAATTTTTCCGGCAGCATAATATTTTTCTTGGTAATTTACAGATAGAGGAAAGTAATCTATTTCTGGATTGACTTTTTTTGCTCCAACTACAGTAGAAATAACTACAGTTTCTCCCCAAGTTGCAATTATTGCAGCATCAGCTTGACGTGCAATCTTACCTGTTTCTAATGTAAGTTTTTTACCACCAAAGTCTATTTCTTCTTTATATTCTTTGAACATCTACTTTCTCAAATTCAATTTCTTTATTAAATCACTGTAAGCCTTTGGATCGTTTTTGCTCAAATAATTTAAAAGTCTTTTTCTTTGATTAACCGATTTAGTCAGTCCCATTGTTGAATGTTTATCTTTTTTAAATTTTTTAAAATGATCTGAAAGTTTTTCAATTTTTGAACTCAAAAGACCAATTTGCACTACTGTAGATCCAACATCTTTTTTGTGTAATGCAAGTGACTTGATTATATCTTTTTTCATTTTCATTTATCTTTATTTTTCTTAATTAGTTCCTCTATTCTTTCAGCATAATCAAAAGATTTGTCCTCTACAAAGTACAATCTTGGGAGAAATTTAATATCAAGCTTCTTTGATAAAGCCTTTCTAACAAGATGTGAAAACTCGGTCAAGATATTAACTGTCCTTTTAGTTTCTTTTCCGCCTAATGGTATCACATATGCCCTTGCTGATTTTAAATCTGAGCTCATTTTGACCTCTGTTACTGTAACCAATTTTGTATTTAAAACTGGAATTTTTGCCTCATTCCTTAAGAATATTTGACCTAAACTTTGCTTTACCAGCTCTCCAACTCTTAAATGTCTGTGATTAACATTGCCTATAGAGGATTCTTTAATCATTTATTTGTCTTTCAATCATATCAACTTTGTAAGATTCTATCATATCTTTTTCTTTAAAATCTAAAAAGTTTTTAAAGGTAATACCGCACTCGAGTCCACTTTTTACTTCTTTTGCTGCGTTTTTTTCTCTAAATATACTTGCAATCTCACCATCATAAACGACCTTACCGTCTCTAATAATTCTAGCTTTTGAATTATTTTTTATTTCTCCATCAGTAACTTTAGATCCAGCGATTTTACCCGATTTTGAAAGTTTGAAAATTTTTAAAATTTCCGCTGTTCCTTCTACTTTTTCTTTTCTTTCAGGTTCTAAAAGACCTGAAAGTAATTTTTCAACAAATTCTATGGCTTTATAAATTATATTAAAGTATTCAATTCTTACCTTTTGACTTTCTGCAGATTTTTTTGCTTCTCTATTTGGTTTTATGTTAAAACCAATAACGACTGCGTTCGAAGCTTTGGCAAGAGAAACGTCTGTTTCATTAATCATTCCTATTTCAGAAAGTATTATTTTAGGTTTAACCTCTGCATGACTAATTTTTTTAACAGCATTTCTTAAAGCCTCGTTTGAACCTTGAACATCTGATTTTAAAATAAGATTTAATTCTGTCTTTTCATTCTCTTTATCAAAAAGTTTTGCCTTGTCTTGAGAAATAAGAGGAGAACTTGTTTTTGAACCAGTTTTTTTAAAATCAATAATTTTTTTGGCTTCCTCTTCATTTTCAACAACTAAAAACTCATCACCGGCATTGGCAGGATCATTCATTCCTAATATTTCGACTGGCGTTGATGGATTTGCTTTTTCGGTATTTGTACCATCAAAATTTATCATTGCTCTAATTTTTCCAAAGGTATTCCCACAAACAAAATGGTTGCCTTTGTTTAATTCTCCCTCGGTAACTAATATAGTAGAAACGGGACCTTTTCCTTTATCAATCTTGGACTCAAGTACAACGCCCTTTGCATTACCTTTTTTTGGCGCTTTTAAATCTAAAATCTCTGACTGTAAAAGAATAGTTTCTTTTAACTTGTCAAGGTTGGTTTTTTTTGTTGCTGACACTTCTACAAACAAAGTGTCTCCGCTTAAATCTTCGGCAACTAACTCATATCTCATCAAATCATTTTTAATTTTTCCTAAATTTGAATTAGGTAGGTCACATTTATTTATAGCTACTATAATTGGAACTTTTGCCGCTTTTGCATGCTGAATTGCTTCTACTGTTTGTGGCTTTACTCCATCGTCTGCTGCTATAACTAAAACTACTATATCAGTAACTTTAGATCCTCTTGCTCTCATTTCAGTAAAAGCAGCGTGACCGGGTGTATCTATAAAAGTTATAACTTTGTTATCTTTACCTGAAATCTGATATGCGCCTATGTGTTGTGTAATCCCGCCATGTTCACCTGAAACAACATCTGAACTTCTAAGGGCATCTAAAAGTGAAGTTTTCCCATGATCAACGTGACCCATAATCGTTACAATTGGAGGCCTCGTTTCCAAATCAAATTGGTTTGCAGATAAGCTCTTTTTATAAATTGTTTCTGGGACCTCCTCCAGAATAGGTGTGTGTCCGAATTCTTTTACAATATATTCTGATGTATCTTTATCTATTGAGTGATTAATTGTAGCTTTAACCCCCATATTTAAAAGAAATTTAATTATATTTCCTGATTGTTCAGCCATTCTATTTGATAATTCTTGTATGGTAATTTGTTGTGGGATTTTAACTTCTCTTATTACTTTCTTAAATTCTTTTTTATTATCATCGTTAGTAACCCTTTTTTCTTTTAATCTTGCTCTTTTCACTGAAGCTAGACTTCTTTGTTTTATCTCAAATTCCTCAACATTCATTGCTCGAGAAATTGTTAGTTTAGACTGTCTTTTTGATTCATTTTCTTTAAACTTACTTGGAGTTTTTTCTTTTGTTTTAGTAAAATCTTTCTTATCTGAATGTATAAATCTTTTAGTTGCTTGTTGTTCAACATACTTTCTATTAAAATTCCTATTACTTTGCTTATCTTTCAAGTTTTGTGGGCTACTCCAATTTTTATTAGACTTGAAAGAACTTTTTACATTTTTTTTCTTATCTATAAGGTAAGATTTTTTTGTACTCTTTCCGTATGTAGTTGGTGTAAATTTTTTACTAAATGAACTAGATATAGTTAATGTTTTTTTTTTTATTTTTATTTTTTTCCATAGATTAATCAACAAATACTATTTCTCTTGCACTCATTATTAAATTGTCAGCCTCTTCTCTAGTTAAATTAAAATCCTCTAAATATCCGTTTATTTTAACACGTTTTCCCTTTATCTCATCCATTCCACCAATTAACTCGTCTGAGGACAGATCTGCAAAATCTTTTAATTTTTTAATATTTTTTTCTCCTAGAACAACGAGCATTCCTTGTGTCATGCCTTTTAATTTAATTAGAGATTCCTCAACGCCCAATTTTTTTAATTTATCTGATATTTCTGCTTTTTCTTTTTCTAAGTATTCTTTTGCTCTTTCAATTAATTCTGAAGCAGTTGAGTCTTCGATACCTTCTATTTTTGAAATATCATCTGGTTTGGATTGTGCAATTTCTTCTATACTTTGAAAATTCTCGGAAACCAATAATTGCCCTAGCGTTTCATCAACTTCTAAACCCTTGATAAAAAGCTCAGTTTTTTCTTTAAACTCAGTTTGTCTTCTTTCCGAGTCTTCTTTGTCAGTTAAAATATCAATTTCATAATTAATTAGCTTCGAAGCTAATCTTACATTTTGCCCTCTTCTTCCAATAGCTTTGCTCAAATTTTCTTCAGATAAAATTACTTCTATTCTTTTATTTTGTTCATCTATTAATACTTTCTGTATTTCTGCTGGAGATAGAGACTCAGCAACTAAAGTGGGCAGATCTTCGGTCCACTTTATAATATCAATCTTTTCTCCTTGAAGTTCATTTACAATAGTTTGAACTCTGCTACCTCTCATACCTACGCACGCACCTACCGGATCAAGCGAAGAGTCATTTGAATTCACACAAATTTTGGCTCTACTTCCTGGGTCTCGTGCTACTGATTTAATTTCTATAACACCTTCATAAATTTCTGGAACTTCTTGAAAAAATAATCTTGCTAAAAATTGTGGATGAGCACGTGATAGAAATATTTGATGTGCTTTTGTATCAGCCTTAACCTCAAAACAGTAAGCTTTAACCCTATCACCATTTTTTAATATTTCTCTTTGAATTAGTTCCTCTTTCCTAATAATTCCCTCAGCTTTGCCCAGGTCTACAATTACGTTACCGTATTCTGTTCTTTTTATAATTCCGCTTAAAATTTGTCCTTGTTTATCCTTAAAGTCTTCAAATTGTCTATTTTTTTCTGCCTCTCTAACCTTTTGCGAAATCACTTGTTTTGCACTTTGCGCTGCTATTCTTCCAAAATCGATTTGGGGTAACTCTTGATAAATTTTATCTCCAACTTTTAAGGTTTTATTGTTTTTATCTATATTGGATGCATCTTTAAGATTAATTTCTTTGACTGGATCTTCTACTTTCTCAACTATTTCTAAAACTTTATGTATCTTAATACTTCCGTTTTCTCTATCAATTGTAGCTTCAATAGAATTTTCAAAACCAAATTTACTGTACGCGGCTCTCTGAATAGCCGTTTCCATAGAAGTAAGTATCAATTCTTTATCGATAGACTTTTCGTTTGCTACCGAGTCTACAATTCTTAAAAGTTCTTGCTTATCTAAACCTCTGTTCAACATAGCATTTTCTTTCCACCTAAAAAAAAATGGGCAAAAGCCCATTTAGCACTTCCAGGTAAATTAGTATTATATTTAATTTATATTTTTATATATTTCAAGAATTACTTTTTAAAAACCCCTGTTTTGTCAGTTTTTTCCCAAGAAAAACTGCCATTTGATCCAGGTTTTCTTCCAAAATGTCCATAGGCTGATGTGCACTCATATATAGGTTTATTTAAATCTAACATCTCTCTAATACCTCGAGGACTTAAATCAAAATTATCTTTTATTAACTTCTCAACATGCTTTGATTTTTCTCCATCACCATCAAATAAATCAACATAAATTGACAAAGGTTTTGAAACACCAATAGCGTATGCTAGTTGTATCAAGCATCTGTCTGCAATTTTAGACGCTACTACATTTTTGGCAACATATCTCGCTGCATAAGCTGCTGATCTATCTACTTTACTTGGATCTTTACCTGAAAAAGCTCCTCCGCCGTGTGGCGCGGCTCCACCATATGTATCAACTATAATTTTTCGTCCAGTTAAACCTGAGTCTCCATCAGGACCACCAATAATAAATTGCCCAGTTGGATTTACATAAAATTCCTCTTCTTTTAAACCTGATAATAATTCTCTTGGAATTGATTTTTCTAAATATGGTCTTACAATTTCTTTTACCTGCGATTGATTAACTTCTGGGGAGTGTTGTGTTGAAATAACTACAGATGTAACTTTAACTGGTTTTCCGTTTTCATACATTAGTGTAACTTGACTTTTTGAGTCAGGTTCTAATTTATCAGCTTTTCCATTTTTTCTATCCGCAGCCATTAATTCCAGAATTTTATGTGAATAATAAATAGGTGCAGGCATTAAAACTTCAGTTTCATTACACGCATACCCAAACATTATTCCTTGATCACCAGCTCCTTCATCTTTATTTCCTTTTGAGTCTACACCCATAGCTATGTCAGAGGATTGAGAATGCAAATGAACATCTATACTACAATTTTTCCAATGAAAACCTTTTTGTTCATAGCCGATATCTTTGATGCATGATCTTACTTTTTCAATCAAAATATCTTTTTTAATTTCTGGTCCTCTGGTTTCTCCTGCTAGAACAACTTTATTCGTAGTTGTTAGAGTTTCGCAAGCAACTCTTGAAAAAGGATCTTTACCCAAATATGTGTCTACAACCATATCAGAAATTCGATCACAAACTTTGTCTGGGTGACCCTCAGATACCGACTCACTTGTAAATAAATAATTTTTAGATGCCATTAAATTTTTAGTTTACGTAAAATAAAAAACGTGAAGATATATGTAATTAAAAGTGATAAAAATATCAAATCTTTTTTAAATACCTTTTTGTTTTCCTCAATAATTGGTACTTCTAATTCTATATTTCCAATTTCATTTGGTTGTAAATTTTTTAAAATTTTTCCCTCAGAGCTGATAAATGCACTTACCCCCATATTTGCTGCTCTTATAATATAAACTCGTGATTCTATGGCTCTAAATACAGCTTTGGCAGAATGCTGGTACGGGCCAATACTTTTTCCAAACCAAGCATCTTCTGAAATATTTATAATTAAATTAAATTTATTATTTGTATCAACTAAATTAGGGAAAATTATTTCATAACAAATTAAAGGAAGTATATTGATATCTAAAGAGTCAAATTTTAAATCTATTGATGATTTACCAGTTCCCTCTGAAAAAGAAGAATGACCTAGTGTAATTTTTTTTAAACCAATAGAATTTAAAAATTTTTCAAACGGCAAAAATTCACCAAATGGAACTAATTTTTTTTTGTTATATTGTGAAATAAAATTTAAATTACTATCTGCAAATATCATGCTATTAAAATATTTATTATCTTTATCAGTTTTTTTTATACTATTAGCACCAAATATTATTATGTGATTTTTAGAAAAATTTTTTTTGAATAATTTTTTAATATCGTCTCTTTGTTCATAATTTGGACTTAAAAAAACACCTTCTGGCCAAACGAAAATGGTTTTCTTTTTTTTATCTGGTTCACTATATTTTATAAGTTTAGAAGCTGTTTCTAATTCGTCTTGAAAGTCTGATAAATTCATACCAGCAGAAATAATCTTAAAATTTATTTTTTTTTGTTCAATATTAAGTTTCGTAGAATTTATCAAATACGATCCATAAAAATAATTGGAAAAAATTAAAATTATAGACCCAGCAACAAAAAAATATTTAATTTTATTTTGAAAAAAAATAACTGAAGGAATAAAAAAAAATGTAATTATTAATAAGTTAAAAGTGAAAAATCCAATAGTAGAAAGTATTTGTAAACTCTCTATAGACCAAGAAAAACTATAGCTCCATAAATTCCATGGAAACCCCGTAAGAATCTTGCTTCTTAAAAAATCTGAAAAGGCAAAAATAGAGCTAATAAGAAATATTGAAGATATATTTTTATCACAATAATTTCCAATTAAAGTTATAGGAAGAGAAAAAAATAGTGACAAAAATAAAGGAATCAATAATAGGCTTAAAGGGATTAAAAATTTAAAAGTTTCATCGAAAGTTAATGAATATGCTATCCAATAAAGACCAAAAAAGAAAAAACCAAAACCATAAGAAGTACCAAGTATAAATAAATTTTTAAAAAATGGTTTTTTTCTATAAATACTTTTAGATTTTTTTTTAACATAAATTATAGAATAAAATAAAAGTGGAAGAGAAATAAAATTAATAAAAAAAAAGTTGAACGGTTCGAAACTTAATACCGTCAAACCTCCTAATAGTAGAGGGAATAAAAAAATTATAAAAAATCTTTTATTAAAAAAATCTAGCATTAATCATTTTTAATTTTTCTTAGAATAATCTTTTCTAATTTATTCATTTTATAATAATCTTTATTTTTAGAGTGCTTATAACCTAACAAATGTAAAAGACCATGTATCCATAACTTATTAAAATTATCTTTAAAATTTTTTTTATCAATTTTATAAAAATTAAGAATAACATCTCCTAAATAAATATTTTTTGCCTTTAATTTTCTTATTTCTGAATAATTATAAAAAGGAAATGATAATACATCTGTTGTTTTATTTTTTTTTCTAAATTTTTTGTTAAGTTTTTTAACCTCTTCGTTTCCTGCTAGCAAGACTGAAAAGTTGATTTTTTTATTTTTTATAAACTTAATTGAATTACTTAAATACTTAGCTTTGCTTTTTAAGTAAACACTAGGATTAGATAAATATCTTTTCCAATTTTTATTTTTGACAAATACATCAATTTTTATCATTAGTCTTCTGTTGATAGGCCTTTATAATTTTTGACACAAGTGGGTGCCTTACAACATCTGTATGGTCAAATTCGATACATTTAATTTCATTAATATTATTCAAAATTTTCGATGATTGTACTAATCCAGAATGATTTTTATTTATTAAATCAACTTGCGAAGGATCGCCGTTTACAACTATTTTAGAATTTTCTCCAATTCTAGTTAAAAACATTTTAATCTGTGTTAAAGATGCATTTTGAGCTTCATCTAATATTGCAAATGAATTTTTTAAAGTTCTTCCTCTCATAAATGCTAAAGGAGCGATTTCTATCTCACCTGTTTCTATTTTTCTTTGGACTTTTTCATATCCTAATAAATCATACAAAGCATCATACAAAGGTCTAAGATAAGGATCGACTTTTTCTTTCATATCCCCGGGTAAAAAACCTAATCTTTCTCCAGCTTCGACTGCTGGACGAGATAAGATTACTTTTTCTACTTTTTTTTCTACAAGCATATTTACTGCAGCAGAAACAGCTAAATAACTTTTTCCTGTTCCGGCGGGTCCTAATGAAATAACGATATCTTCATTCAACAGTGCTTTTAGGTATTCTGATTGTTTTTTAGATCTAGGAATTACCGATCTTCTAGGAGTTTTGATTACTTGGTCTATTGATCTAACATTGTTTTTACTATTTTCCATATTTTCAAAAACTTCACCTTTCTTAATAGAATAAGTTATATCATTGTCCTCTATAGAGCTAGTAACAAGAAGTTTGTTTACTAGAAAAGTTAAGGAATTAGATACAATCAAAATTGAATTTTTATTTCCTTTTACTGTAATAGAGTTACCTCTGAAGAAAATCTTTGTGCCAGTAAGTTTTTCAATTTTAATTAAATTTTTATTAAATTCACCGACTATCTCTATTAAAATATCATTATTGAAAATTTTAATATTTGAGGTTTCGTTATCAATTTTTTTAATAGAAATTTCCTTATTTAAATTTTTTGCTTCCAACATTAAGCTGCTACTTCTCTTTCTATATTCTCTTTGATGCCAAATAATGAATTTCTGTTACAATTTTTAATTCTAACAAGAATAATTTTTCCTATATCTTTTTCATTAGTATTGCTAATAATTACTGGAGTTAAATTTTTGATTCTACCAAAATACTTTGTCTGGTTTCTCATTTTATTTTCAACTAAAACTTCTTCTAATTTACCAATTTTATTCTTGTTTTCTTTTATTTGAATATCTTCTAACAATTTTTGCAATATTATAAGTCGTTTTTTTTGTATTTTGTTGTCAACTTCTTGAAGCTTTGAGGCCGGTGTTCCAGGTCGAGCATTATAAATGAATGAAAATGAATTAATAAAATTAATTTTTTTTATTAAGGAAATCGTTTCTTGAAAATCTTCTTCTGTTTCTCCTGGATATCCTACAATAAAGTCACTTGAGAAAGTTATATCAGGTCTAGCTTTTAATAAATTTTTTATTATAGATAAATATTCTTCTTGGGTATGTTTGCGATTCATATTTTTTAAAATTTTGTTTGAGCCACTTTGAGCTGGTAAATGTAGAATCGGCATCAACTTTTTAACTTTTTTATGACATTCGATTAAATCAGCTGTCATATCTTTAGGATGTGAAGTGGTATATCTTATTCTTTTAAGCTCTTCTAAATTATTAAGTTCTAAAATTAAATCCGATAATCTAAAAAGTTTTTCATTTCTATCAAATGATGAATACGCATTAACATTTTGACCTAGAAGAGTTATTTCTTTTACTCCATTTGACACCAAGTCTTTTACCTCTTTTATAATTTCTTCTGGGGACCTTGAGTATTCTGGACCTCTTGTGTAAGGAACAACACAAAAGTTACAAAATTTATCACAGCCTTCTTGGATTGTAACAAAAGAAGATATTTTTGACTCTGAATTTCTTAATGAATTTAATTTGTCAAATTTTTTTACTACATCAAAATCTGTGAAGTTTAATTTTTTCTTTCTAGTGTTAAGTTTTGTCAAAATTCCTGGTACGTTTTGATATGATTGTGGTCCTACAACAGCATCTATGTAGGGTTCTCTTTCAAGCATTTCCTCATTCTCTGCTTGTGCAACACAACCAGTAACTAAAACTATAGGTTTTTTTTTATTCTTATAATTTTTTTTAAGACGCCCAATATCATGGTAAACTTTTTCTGTAGCTTTCTCTCTAATATGGCAAGTATTCAAAACATAACAATCTATGTTATCAATATTATCTGTTTTAGTATAACCAACTTTTTTAGCTAAATTTGATATACGATTGCTGTCATACTCATTCATTTGACAGCCAAAAGTTTTAATGAAAATTTTTTTTGACAAAATATTAATTTCTTTTTATTTTAGTAGCATAAAGTTCAAGTTTGTGATCTACTAATTTGTATCCTAATTTTTCTGCTACTTTTTTTTGTAAGTCTTCTATATTTTTATCTACAAACTCTATTATTTCACCCGTATTTACATCTATTAAGTGATCGTGATGTTCTTCGGTTAATGGTTCGTATCTAGCTTTACCTTCTTTGAAATCGTGTCTTTCTATTATACCCGCTTCTTCAAAAAGTTTAACTGTTCTGTAAACTGTAGCAATGCTAATATTTTTATCTACAAGAGTTACCCTTTTATGAAGTTCATCAACATCAGGGTGATCTTTAGAACCATAAGTCTCTTTTGAGTCAGACATAACTTTTGCTATAATGCGCCTTTGATCAGTTAGCCTAACACCTTTGCTTTTACATTTTTCTTCTATTTTACTCATCAGTTAAATAATTTAACTTAAATATACAGGTTTAATCAAATTATTTTCTAGGAGATCTTTTTTAATTAATAATTCAATGTTTTTAGGGTTAAAATCAGGTAGTTGGGAATCTCTGAAACCGTAAATTTTAGCTCCCTTTGATATTTTTATACCTTTTGCCACAGCAAGCGAAATTCTTACCCCTGAAAAACTGCCAGGACCAATATTTACTAATATCGAAAATTTTTTATCAATATTGGCTTTTTTTTGTTTTATAAGCCTAAATATATTATTCACAAGCATTTCATTATTTCTTAAATTAGTTTGAAATTTTTTTATAAAAAATTTATTATTAACTTTTAAACCAATTGAATTATTTTTGCCTGTGAAACTAATTATTAAAAAATCATTTATCATATTTTTATTTGTATTTTTAACATTTATTGGAGTCAATTCTTATTCTTATGCAAAAAATATAAATGATTTTGGAATAATTTCAATAATGTATCATCGTTTTGATGAAAACAAATACCCTTCGACAAATATTCGAATTGATGATTTTAAGTCTCATATAAATCTAATACGGGACTCAAATTTAAAATTCATTTCACATACTGAATTTGAAGATTTAATTGATAAAAATAATATTGATAAAAAGGTCTTGCTTACCATAGACGATGGCTATTCCTCTTTTTACAAAAAGGCTTGGCCAATATTAAAAAAAGAAAAAATACCTTTCATCATTTTTATCAATACAGAGACAATTGGTTCTAATGGCTATATGGACTGGTCTGAAATTAAAAAAATTTCACAATATAGTTTTGTGCATATAGGTGCTCATAGTCATTCTCATGATTATTTAGTTGATAAAACAGATGACCAAATCAGACAAGATTTAGAGCTAGCAAAAAAACTTTTTCAGACTAAATTAAATCACGAAACAAAATTTTTTGCATATCCTTTTGGTGAATATAAAAATTCATATAAAAAAATTGTAAAAGATTTAGGTTACTTATATGCTTTTGGTCAACATTCGGGTGTAGTGGATAAAACAAAAGATAAAATGGAACTTCCAAGATTTCCCATCAATGAAAAGTATGGGAAGCAAGAAAGGTTTTCTAATATATTAAAAACAATACCTTTTCCTTATAAAAAAATAATACCTGAAGAAAGATATCTTTTAAAAGAGAATAATCCACCAGATGTTAAAATAATTTTTTTTGAGGATAGTTTAGATTTAAAAAAAATTAATTGTTTTTCGAATGAAAATAATACTTGGAGAAATTCAAAAATTCACTTTGAAAAAATAAACGAACTAAAAATAATATTAGACGGTAAATTTACAACAGAAAGAGGAAGAATAAACTGTTCTTTGAGAGAAACAAATGGTCAATGGAGATGGCTAGGTATACAATTTGTTATTGCAGATTTATAAATTATAATGTCAGAGAGTTTGAAGATCTTGAGTTCATTAAAATTGAACTGTCAAAATCAGTTAGATCATTTTGTTTTATAATTTTCCTTAAAGTTGAGACATATTCTGACCCTGTAGCAGCATAATTATAAAGATAATCTACTAAGTCTATTCCAGATATAGTTTTATTTTTTTTTCTTAAAATTGATCTTTTATCTCTTAATTCTTTATAACCTCTATGAGTATTTAAGTTTTTTAGATAAGCTTTTACTGAAGAGCGAAGCATTGGAAATTTTAGGATTTTATGGTCGGTGTTTTCACTTTTTTCGGATGGCTCTATACCATCTGATCCCCAGGTCCATTGACCAAACATAGCGTTTCCTTCAAGAGCAAATCTTGATGTTCCCCAACCGCTTTCTTTTGCAGCTTGAGCAATAGCAAGTGATGTAGGAACAATATCCATTCTTAATTTTAACTCGGATATATCTTCATTTTTTACCTGGTAATCTTTTAATCGTCTTTTTAACCAAACTTTTTCACCCATAGAATTAGACTGTTTCCCCAAAATTTTAAAAAGTTTTTTTCTATCCTCTAATATTTTATTATTTTCATCTAAAATTAAAGGCATTACAATTTTGATAAAAGTTTCTTTCTTTTTTTGAGTACTTTTTATTTTTTTTAAATCTTTTGGAAGTTTTGATAGGTAAACAGGTTTTACTTGTTGGCCTAATCTTATGCTCTTTAAATCGTATTTTAAATTTTCAAATAGATTTAGTGTAACTTGTGTATCAAAACCAATATAATCTTCATCGGTAGATTTATTTTTTGATGCTTTCTTTTTAGAATTAAATTGATTTTTATAATCTTTTTCATAATTAGATTTGTATTCTCTAGCCACATAAGTAAATTTGATTTCACTTGTGAGTCCTTTTATATATGGTCTTACGCTAATCAAACTAAATACAAATGTAATTAAAAATAGAGTTATTAAAACATTGGTAGTTACTTGTTCTTTAAATTTGAGCTGTGCTATTTTTTTTTTGTTATAACTTTGTTCAGGTAATCTAATTTTATTCTTTAATAATATTAATTCTATCTGTGAAATTGTTAAGTTTTTCTGCGATTTTGCATAAACTCTTAGTTCATTTACTTTGTAAAGTTTTCCTAGTTCAAGGAGTTGATCCCTGTAAGGAATATGGAAATCTTTTTTCATAGAATTAAAGTGCTTCTACTTTGTTGACCTCTTTGACGTAATGCTTAAGTAAGTTTTGAACCCCATTTTTTAATGTCATTAATGAACTTGGACACCCAGAGCAACTACCACGAAGTTCAACAGTAACTGTTCCATTGTTAAAAGAAACAAATTTGATATCTCCTCCATCTTTAGCAACAGCAGGTCTAATTTTTGTATCAAGCACCTGTTTGATTTCTTTTACGGTAAGATTTTCATTCTTATTTTCTTTTTGATCTTTATTTTCATGTTCATCTTTTGATAAAATAGGTTTTTCATTTTTTTCAAAATAATCATTTATTGAAGATATGATCGTTGGTTTTAAGCTATCCCAATTCACAACATCGTTTTTTTTTACACTAATAAAGTTCTCTGATATTAAAATCAACTCAACCCCATCAAATTTTAACAAATTTTTTATGAAATAATTCTCAACTTTTTGAATATCTTTCTTTTGAAACTCCTTTACACCTATTTCAGAAAATTTTTTTTTCGATAAAAACTTAATCGCGTTTGGATTCGGAGTGTTTTCTGTATAAATCATATTTAATTATAATATATAAAGCTATTGAATAAATCCAATAATTTCTTTGATTTTATTTAAATTTTTATTAGCAATTATGCTGGCTCTATTGGATCCCTCTTTTAAAATTTTTGTTAAGTATAATTTATCCTTTTTCAAGTCTTCTATTTTTTTTCCAATCGGACAAATTGTAGCGATTAACGCATCTGATAAATTTTCTTTAAATTTAGAAAAATCTTTTCCTTTCATATCTTTTAAAGTTTTTTCAATACTTGAGGAAGTAATTGAAGAATAAATGCTCAATAAATTATTTGCTTCTGGTCTATTTTTCAAATCTTCAGGATTTTCAGGAATTGGTAATGAATCAGTTTTTGCCTTTTTTATCTTATTTTTAATTTCATCTTGGTTATCACTTAAGTTAATTCTAGAATAATCTGATTCTTCTGATTTACTCATTTTCTTTTTTCCATCTCTTAAGCTCATTATTCTGGAAAGTTTTTTCTGTATTAAGGGTTCAGGTATAGGAAAAAAATTTTCACTTTTAAAATCATTATTAAATTTTTGGGCTATATCCCTTGCTAGTTCAAGATGCTGCTTTTGATCATCACCGACTGGAACGTGCGTTGCTTTATATAGTAAAATATCAGCGGCCATAAGATTAGGATAAATATAAAGTCCTACACTCGCGTTCTCTTTATTTTTTCCTGCCTTTTCTTTAAATTGTGTCATACGATTCATCCACCCAACTCTTGCAACACAATTAAAAATCCACGCCAACTCGGCGTGTCCGCTAACAGAGGATTGATTGAAAACAATACTTTTTTTGAAATCCAGACCACAAGCTAAAAAACCTGCAGTAGTTTCTAATATATTTTTTTTTAATTCCACAGGATTTTGAAAAGCAGTTATGGCATGAAGATCAACTACACAATAAATACATTCCTTTTCTTTTTCTTTTTGAAGATTCACAAAATTTTTCATAGCACCCAAATAATTACCTAGGTGTAAGTTTCCGGTAGGTTGAACACCTGAAAAAACTATTTCCTTGAAGTTTTTATTCATTTTAATTTATAACTTTTTAGACTCAATATTCCTAAAAGCTTTGCAATAAATAGATATATAATTGTTGATAAACCTACCATAATTAATAAATAAATTAATTTAAATTTATTAGAATAATCAAACTTATCCTCAAAATAATCTAAACCAAAATAAAGAAAAAGACCCATTAATATTGTTGAAACTAAAATTTTAAAAAAGTTTGTTAATAATTTGTTTTCAAAATTAACAAACTTACTTCTATTTAATAAAGCAAAATAGATTAGAACTGCTAGCCAAGTTGAGATGGAGGTTGCGATTGGTATTATTATAAAACCATATTTTTTAAATAAAGAAACACTTATTATAATATTAGTAATCATGCTGACTAAAGAAATATAAAAAGGAAGTTTTGTATTATTTCTCGCAAAATAAAAAGTAGATAAGATTTTATTTAAAGCAAATGCGGGAACACCAATCGCAAAAAATGTTAGAGCCATTGAAGTATAAATTACATCTTCGCTATCAAAGGACCCATACCCGAACAAACAATTTACGATTTCTTTTGAAGCAATAAATAATCCAACTGTTGCTGGTACTGACAGTAAAAGAGAAAGTTCGATTGATTTGTTTTGAACTTTGTTTATATTTTTTTGGTCATTTAACTTTATGCTTTTTGTAAGGTTAGGCAACGCAACAGTTCCTACTGCTATTCCAGCTATAGCTAAATTAATTTGATAAACTCTGTCAGCATAATATAAATAAGATATCGCTCCAGATTGAAATGAAGCAATAATAGTTCCAACAAGTATATTAATTTGAGTAATTCCAGAAGAAAAAATACTAGGTAATAATTTACTAAAAAAAATTTTTATTTTTTTATTAAACTTTAAAATAAGTACTAATGACGGGAAATAAAATTTTTTGGTAAAGAAAATTAAAATTATAAATTGTATTATGCCTGCCAGAGTTACACCGATAGATAAACTTTTTGCTATATTCTGATTAAAATAAAATGAAATTAATAGAAATAGAATTAAGATAATATTTAAAACTATAGGTGCAGCAGCGGCAGCTGCAAATTTATTATTGGTATTAAGTATTCCAGCTAATAAAGATGATAAGCTAACAAATAATAAAAATGGGAATGTAATTCTTGTAAACTCAACCGCTAAATTGAATTTTTCAGAGTCATCGTAAAAACCTGGCGCTATTAAATAAACTAAAAAAGGTGTAAATATTTCAATAATAATTATTAAAAATATAAGAAATAATAAGAGCAGACTAAAAACTTCATCTGCAAATTTTTTTCCCGATCCTTCTCCTTTGAGATTTTCTTCTGCATAACTAGGTATAAATGCTGCGTTAAAAGTCCCTTCGGCGAACAATCTTCTGAACGTATTAGGAAGTCTAAAGGCGACAAAAAAGGCATCTGCATAAATACTAGTACCAAGGAAAATTGCTATTAAAATGTCCCTTAAATACCCCAAAACTCTACTCAACAATGTATAAAAACTAAAAACTGACGTTGAAGATAATAAATTCATAATTAAGACAAATTATTAGTGATTTAATCCTATTTATATTACATACTTAAATTTTAATGACAAAAAAATCAAAAATTGACCATTACACTGATAAAGAAGCATTAGATTTTCATAATAAAGGAAAGTCTGGCAAAATTGAGATTATTTCATCTAAATCTTTAACAACTAAAAGAGACCTTTCTTTAGCTTATTCACCTGGAGTTGCTGTTCCAGTTAAGGAAATATCAAAAAATCCAGATGCAGCTTACGAATATACAAGTAAAGGAAATTTAGTAGCCGTAATAAGTAATGGTTCAGCAATCTTAGGATTGGGGGATTTAGGTGCATTAGCATCAAAGCCGGTTATGGAGGGTAAGGCAGTTTTATTTAAAAGATTTGCAGATATAAATGCTATTGATATTGAAATAGATAACAAAAATCCAGATGAGATAATTAAGTGTGTTCAAAATATTGGAAATAGTTTTGGTGGAATAAATTTAGAAGATATTGCTGCACCAGACTGTTTTGTTATAGAAAAAAAACTTCGAGAAAGTTTGGATATACCTATTTTTCATGATGACCAACATGGAACAGCTATTATTACTTCTGCGGCTTTAATTAATGCCTTAGATGTTTCCAATAAAAAACCAGGCGATGTAAAGGTTGTCGTAAATGGTGCTGGAGCCTCTGCTTTAGCATGTGCAAATCTTTTTAAAAGTATTGGTATTAAAACTCAAAACATAATTATGCTCGACAGAAAAGGTGTTATCTATAAAGGACGGGATAATGTTGATCATTTCAAAGCAGCATATGCGATAGAAACAAAATTGAGGACGCTTAAAGAAGCAATAAAAGGTGCAGATGTTTTCTTAGGTTTGTCAGCAAAAAATGTATTAGATAAAGAAATGGTAAAATCTATGAATAAAAATCCAATAATATTTGCATGCGCTAATCCCGATCCAGAAATAAAGCCTGAATTAGTAGATGAAGTAAGGTCAGACGCAATAGTAGCAACTGGAAGGTCTGACTATCCTAATCAAGTAAACAATTTAATTGGTTTTCCATATATATTTAGAGGAGCTCTTGATGTCAGAGCAAAAGAAATAAATGAGGAAATGAAGATAGCTGCTGCTAAAGCTATTGCTACATTAGCTAGAGAAGAAGTTCCTGATGAAGTGGTAAACGCATACGGCGGTGAAAGACCTCGGTATGGAAAAGAATATATAATTCCATCAACTTTTGATCCTAGATTAATTAGCAGAATACCTGCAGCTGTTGCTATGGCAGCTATGAAAACTGGAGTAGCTAGAAAAAAAATTGCAGATATCGAAACCTACAAAGAACAGTTAGCTAATAGACTTGATCCTTCAATGTCAATCATGCAAGGAATTAATGCGCAAATTAAGAAAAGGCCAAATACAGTTGTTTTTGCTGAGGGTGAAGATGAGAACATGTTAAAAGCAGCAATTGCATATAAAAATGGTCGCCTAGGAACACCAATTGTAATTGGGAATGAAAAAAGGGTTAAGGAACAATTAAAAAAAATTGGATTAGATGAAAATTATAAAATTAAAATTGTAAACTCTACTGATAAGGACAAAAGAGAATTATATGCTAAAAATTTATATAATAAATTACAGCGACAAGGACTTTTAGAAAGAGATGTTGATAGGTTAATACGTAATGATAGAATAATTTGGGGTTCCTCAATGGTTGCGTGTGGTGATGCAGACGCTATGGTAACTGGAAATATTAGACATTATGCGGCATCTATTGAAAGTCTTAAAAAAGTTGTAGATCCTAGACCTGGTGAAATTTTATTTGGTTTAAATATGCTTATCACCCCTAAAAAAACTATTTTCATTGCAGATACTCAGGTTAATGATTTTCCTTCGGCAGAAAAGTTAATAAAAATAGCAACATCTAGCGTTAGGATTGCAAAATTATTTGGCTTTGAACCTAAGGTGGCTTTTTTATCTCATTCTACTTTTGGAAAACCAACATCTAGAAACACAAAGCATGTTAGGGAAGCAATTGAAATTTTAAGAAACAAAAAAGTAAATTTTGATTTTGACGGTGAAATGCAGCCAGATGTAGCCTTAAATCCTAAATATAAAGAAACCTATCCTTTCTCCAAAATAGTGGGTAATGCTAACATTTTAATAATGCCTGCTCTCCATAGTGCAGCTATATCAACTAAACTAATGAAAACTATTGGTGGTGCAAAAACAATTGGGCCACTTTTAATTGGTTTAGGATTGCCAATTGAAATTGCACCTCTGAGATCATCACCTAATGATATATTAAATCTTGCATCAGTTGCTGCTTATTCTGCCGAAATTATAGATTACAAAAATAAGAAGAGTAATTAGTTTTTTGACCGACTTAAGTCTTCTACTAAGATAATGCTTGGAATTACTTTTTTAACGCCATAAATTTCTTGTGCTTCTTTTACTACTTCTTTTTTTTCATCTTGAGACATTGCGATTCCAAATATATAAATTTTTCCGCTTATAGTATCAATATTGTAATTTGTTGCTTTAACATTTTTGTTAAAAATAAGAGCAGTTCTTAGTTGAGATGTGATTAAAATATCCTTCGCTGTACCCTTGAAATTAGTTTTTCCTCTTATCATAATAGCACTTTTTACAGATCTAGCTCCTTTGGTTTCCCAAGCAAGTTTAGTAATTTTTAACTTCTCCTCCGCTTGATCTACTTTTCCAGACAAAAATATATTTCCATCTAAGATTTTTACATTAATAGATAAAAAATATTTTTTATCAGTCAAAGTTAATCTTCCTACTAAATTTTTCTGCATTATAGAGTCATCGATTTGCATACCCACTGTTCTTGGGTCAAATGCGACACTGACTCCGGAACCAAAAACACCTACCGAAGAAGTTCCCATGCATGAATTTAGTAAAGTTGTAATTAAAATTATTAAAAAGAAATTTTTAATCATTTTTTATTTTTAAACATAAATCATAAACTTGTTTTTTTGACAAATTATTTTTCTCAGATACAAGTTTTACCACATCTTTTAAGGTATATCTTTTTAAATATTTTAATATTTCAACTCTTAATTCTTTATCATCTACTTTTTTTTTATTAAAAACGTATCCTTCTTTCTTTCTGGATAATACAACTGTAATCTCACCTTTAGTGGAGTCTTTAAAGTTAGAGAAGCTTTCCAAACTATCTCTATAAAAGTTTTCATAAATTTTAGTCATTTCTCTAGCTACAAAGAGATCTCTACCTTTAAAATATTTTTTTAAGAATTTTAGATAATAATTAAATTTTAATGCTGGTATAAAAAAAACTATATTATAATTATAATTTTGCAATTCCTCGACCAATTTTTTTAGTTGAGATTCTTTTTTTGGTAAAAACCCGTAGAAAAAATATTTTTCGTCAAATCCTGAAACACTTAAAGCAGTTGTAACTGCTGAAACGCCAGGAATAGGAAAAACATTGATTTTCTTTTTAATACATTCTTTTAGTAAAATTAATCCTGGATCTGATATAATCGGAGTTCCAGCATCAGATATGATCGAAATTTTTTCCCCTTTTTTAATTAAAGCTATTATCGAAGGTGTTAATTTTTTTTCATTAAACTTATGATAAGAAATAACCTTTTTTTTTATTCCATAATGATTTAGTAGCTTCAAGGACCTTCTTGTATCTTCACACAGAATTTTATCTGAATTTTTTAACACATTTAGCGCCCTTAATGTAATATCTTCTAAATTACCGATTGGAGTTGAAACAATGTATAATCCTGGTAAGAAATTACTCATAGAATATGAAAAAAGTATTTAAGATCTTTTTATCTTATTTATTAATTACTTTTAATAGTTTTGTTTTTGCTGATGAAAATAAGCAGACAAATGTTCTTAAAATTGGTGTTTTAGCTCCAATGTCTGGAGATTTAAAATCACTGGGTGAAGAAATGTTGTATTCAATCAACTTAGCTCTTCATGACATTAACGACCCATCCATAAAAATATATCCAAAAGATTCTGGGTCTAAAAAAGAAAAGATAATTGAATCATGTGAAGAATTCAAAAAAGAGGGTGTCAAAATTATAATTGGCCCAATTGATTCCAAATTTTCAAAAGAATTACAAAAATTTGAGGACCTTATTTTTTTATCTTTATCTAATATAGACTCAAATATAAATAAGAATGTATTGAGTATGGGTATCAATTTAGAATCACAACTAATAGCTTTAAAAAAATTTGTTGCAAAAGAGAAAAAAAACAAAACGATAATACTATATCCTGATAATGAGCATACAAAACATGTAGAAAAAAATATAAAATCAGTTAATTTCGAAAATTCTAGGTTATTCAAATACAATCAGGATCCAAAAATTCTTACAAAGCAAATTGAAAAAATTACAAACTATAAACAGAGAAAAACCAATTTAAATTCAAGAATAAAAAAACTGGAAGGCTCTGAAGAACCGAAGGATATTAGGGAATTAAATAAATTAAAACAAAAATATACTTTGGGGAAAATAAATTTCGACTCTGTCATTATTATTGATTTTGGAGATAATTTAAAAAGTATATTAACATCATTGGCATACACAGATGTGACAGAAAAGAATGTTTTAATAATGACCGTAAACCAATGGTTTGACAATAGTATATTAGAAGAGTCTTCTATTAAAAATTTTTACTTTCCATCAATAAATTTAAAAAACTTTGAAAAATACAAAAAAAAATTTTCAAAAACATATAATTATCAACCTAATGAAATAACTATTTTAGCTTATGACTCAATTGGTTTAATTTATTATGTATGGAATAAGGAAGGTAATATAGATTCTATTAGAAATTTTAACTTTAAAAAAGATATAAAGGGAAAAATAGGAAATTTTAGAATTTCAGATAACAAAATAATTCAAAAACTTAATATCTATAAACTTGAAGATGGAAATTTTGTTAAAAATAAATTTTAATTTTTTCTTCTAATTTTTTAAATGCAATATACCTGTGGTCTATTAAAAGTTTTTCTTTATAATTCATTTCACCAAAAGTTTTTGTATACCCTTTGGGAATAAATATTGGGTCATAACCAAATCCATTATTACCTTTCTTTGAAGAAATATTTCCTTTTATTTTTCCTTCTTCAGTAATTTTTTTACCATCAGGCCACTGTATTGTTAGACTACAAACAAATTGTGCCGTTGTTCCTTTTTTAAGTGCTTTGACTTTTTTTAAAATTTCTGTCATTGCGTTGTGAAATCCTCCAAATTTATCAGCCCATCTTGAAGAAAAAATACCAGGTTGGCCATTTAAGCAATCTATTTCTAATCCATAGTCGTCAGATAAAGTTATTAATTTTGATTTTTTACAAAAAAAATCAGCTTTTATTTCTGAGTTTTCTCCAAATGTCTTTCCTCCTTCGTAGGGACTTTTAATATTAAGACTGAATGGAGAGATCCTTTCTATGTTTTTAGGCAATAAGTCGCTTATCTCTTTAAATTTGCCCTTATTGTGAGTTCCGATTAAAATTTTATCAATTTTTTTCATGGGCACTGGAAATTAAATATTTCATAACTATATAGGAATTATGGCTGATTTAAACGATAATGATAAAACCGAAGAAAAGGTAAAATCCACAAAAAAAGAAGAGATAAAAGAGTTATCAGTAGAAGAAAAATTAAAAAATACAGAAGATAAACTTTTGCGATCTCTTGCTGAACTGGAAAATCAACGTAATAGATTTGAAAAAGACATAAAAGAGGCAATAGAATTTGGTGGTTTTAATTTTGCTAGAGAAAATTTATCTATACTTGATAATTTGCAAAGAGCACATAATTCAATCCAAAATGATCCTGAATTCAAAAATAACAAAGATTTAGATAAGTTTTTAAAAAATATTGAAATCATAGAGAAAGATCTATTGTCAATTTTCAAAAAAAATAAAATAGAAAAAATTTATTGTTTAAATAAAAAATTTGACCCTAATTTTCATCAAGCTATGACTGAAATCGAAGATGATAAAGCAGATCCCGGAACTATAATTCAAGAAATTCAAGCTGGCTATATGTTTAGAGAAAGATTGCTTAGACCATCTTTAGTTGGTGTATCAAAAAAAAAGGGTGGTAAAGACCCAAAAAATGACAAAAAAAATGAAAAAAATGTATAAACTCCATCTTGAAGAAATCAAAATAACACCCATATATGAAACATTATGAGTAGAGTAATTGGAATAGATTTAGGTACTACAAATTCATGCGTTGCAATAATGGAGGGTAAACAAGCCAAAGTTATTGAAAATGCTGAGGGACAGAGAACAACCCCTTCGGTAGTTGCTTTTCTTGAAAAAGAGGAAAAGTTAGTAGGTCAACCTGCAAAAAGACAAGCTGTAACAAATCCAAATGATACTATTTTTGCTGCCAAGAGGTTAATAGGTAGAACTTTTGATGATCATTCCGTTAAAAAAGATGTAGAAAAAGTTCCGTTTAAAATAGTCAAATCAGATAAGAATGATGCTTGGATTGAGGCCAAGGGGAAAAAATATTCTCCTTCGCAAATATCAGCTTTTATTCTTCAAAAAATGAAAGAGACAGCAGAAAAATATTTAGGCCAACCAGTTACTCAAGCTGTGATAACTGTTCCAGCATATTTTAATGATGCTCAAAGACAAGCAACTAAAGATGCAGGAAAAATTGCTGGGCTAGAAGTATTAAGAATTATTAATGAACCTACTGCAGCTTCATTAGCATACGGTTTAGACAAAAAAGGTGGAAAGAAAATTGCAGTTTATGATTTGGGTGGAGGTACTTTTGATGTGTCTATTTTAGAAATTGGTGACGGAGTATTCGAGGTAAAATCTACAAACGGAGATACTTTTTTAGGTGGAGAAGATTTTGATGATACCGTAGTAGATTATTTAGTTTCAGAATTTAAAAAAGATAGTGGGATCGATCTAAAATCTGACAAACTTGCTTTACAAAGATTAAAAGAGGCTGCAGAAAAAGCCAAAATAGAACTATCCTCAGCAACACAAACTGAAATTAATCTCCCATTTATAACTGCTGATAAAACTGGTCCAAAACACATAAATTTAAAATTTACTAGAGCTAAATTAGAAGCTTTAGTCGAGAATTTAGTAGAGAGAACTTTAGAACCATGCAAAACTGCTCTTAAAGACTCAGGTTTTTCAGCGGCAGAGATTAATGAGGTCGTTTTAGTTGGAGGAATGACTAGAATGCCAAAAATAGTTGAAACTGTAAAAAATTTCTTTGGAAAAGATCCTAACAAGAGTGTTAATCCAGATGAAGTAGTTGCAATGGGTGCAGCAATACAAGCAGGTGTACTACAGGGAGATGTTAAAGATGTTTTACTTTTAGATGTTACTCCATTATCTCTTGGAATTGAAACTCTTGGGGGAGTCTCTACAAAATTAATTGATAAAAATACAACTATTCCAACTAAAAAAAGCCAAGTTTTTTCAACGGCTGAGGACAACCAACCTGCGG
>MDTE01014360.1_pt1 | contig 29347 bp, 30 predicted proteins | sample 811231 | NCBI WGS metagenome assembly MDTE01 (sample SAMN05326651, study PRJNA326480) | marine metagenome | isolation source: seawater | place: Indian Ocean: Red Sea | collected 2010 | reverse complement strand
TAAGTGGTGTCATCACATTTTGTTAAAGTACCTTGCCCATGGTGATCTCCTCTTTTCCAAGAACCTTCGTATTTTTTATCACCAGTATCATTAGCATTATCCGAACATTCAGGCCGTTCGAATGTACCAAGTCCCTCCCGGTATCCTTCTTTGAAATTGCCTATGTATTTTGTGCCATCAGGCCATTCCATGACACCCCATCCATGTCTTTCATTATCTTTCCATGGTCCAAAATAATAATAATCAGTCGTCAACTCTACACACCAGTAATCAAATTTATAACCCCATACTTTCTGAAAAGGACCACAATACAAACCATACTCATCCTCTTCTTCTTTCTTTTTGTTATACCAATCTGATTGTTCCTGTGTGAGTTTTGGATCAGAAGTGTCTAAATCTTCAGCTTCTCCGCCGCAACTCCTTACAAGAAAGAGAATTATTACTACAAATATAGCCCAACCAGCAATTGTCTTAAGCCCCTCAATAAATTTGTTTTTCGAAGACATTGTTTGATTGTATTATTTTCGATTAATTAACTCAAAAAACTTAAGGGTTTGCTCTCCACCATTTTGAAGAGCTCTGGCATCTTCCATATCTGAAATTTTATCCCAATTTGCCTGGATGTTTTCTGGGGTCATATCTTCACCCATTCCCAATGAAACGCCCATAGTTTCATGTATAAATATTCTTGAGAACACGCCGGCGCCTGCAGCCATTATGGCTCCGTTGGGGGCATTTTCACTTGCTAAGTATATAACGGCTGGTGTTATAAATTCAGGCTGTAAATTTTTGCTAAAGTCTTCAGGTATTAGACCCTCTGTCATTCTTGTGTAAGCTACAGGAGTAATTGAATTTGTATATATATTTTTATTTTGCCCTTCAAGTTTAAGAGTATTCATTAGTCCAACCATAGCCATCTTAGCTGAACCATAATTTGTTTGACCAAAGTTTCCAAATACGCCACTTGATGAACTAGTAAATATGATTCTACCGTATTCTTGCTCTCTCATTATTGGAAAAACTGAATGTGTACAATTTAAGGTCCCTTGAAAATGAACATCCATAACAAGGTTAAAATCTTCAATAGTGACTTTATGGAAACTTTTATCTCTTAATATTCCAGCATTATTTACCAGAATATCTATTCTTCCCCACTCATTCATAGTCTGATCAATCATCTTTTTAACTGCTTCAAGGTCTGTTACGCTTGCGCCGTTTGCAATAGCTTCACCGCCATTTTCTTTTATCATTTTTACAACTTCATTTGCAGCATCACTTGCACCACTCCCATCAACTGTGCCTCCTAAATCATTGACAACAACTTTTGCGCCTCTTTTAGCTAATTCAAGAGCATGCTGCTTACCTATTCCGCCTCCTGCTCCAGTGACTATTGCCACCTTACCATCAAACCTTATAGTCATATGTATCTCCAATAGAATTTATTTATGAAATTTAAAACTATTTTAATCAAAAAAAAACTTATTTTCTATCGAAGAAAATTAAGGATTACAATTTAATTTAAGAATATAATTAATAATTATTTATTCACTATAATTGAGGATATAACATGAGCTCATCAGTAAAAGTGGTTGTTACAGGAGCAGCAGGTCAAATTGCTTATTCATTAATACCTAGATTGGTAAATGGTAGAACATTTGGAGATAAGAAAGTTGACCTATCTTTAGTAGAAATACCTCAAGTTGTAAATAAACTTGAAGGATTAGTCATGGAATTAGAAGATTCATATTTTCCAAACATGGGAAAAGTTACATATACAGATAACTTTGAAGAAGCATCAAAAGGTGGTGACTGGTTTCTATTAGTAGGAAGTATTCCTAGAGGAATTGTATATCAAGGTAAAAAAATTGAAGAAAGATCAGATCTTTTAAGTATTAATGGAGGGATATTTGTTGACCAAGGTAAAGCTATAGGCAAACATGGTAAAGATAATGCAAAAATTCTTGTTGTCGGCAATCCAGCAAATACAAATGCCTTTATAGGCAAAAATGCAGCTGATAATAAAAATCAACTTTGGATGGCAATGACAATGCTAGATTCCAATAGAGCTAAATCAATTATTGCAAAAAAGACTAATACTAATATTGCCAAGATCAACAATATGATTATTTGGGGTAATCATAGTCCAACCATGTACCCAGATGCAGAAAATGTTCTAATAGATGGTAAATTGGGAAGTGCTTTTCTTAACGATAGAGAATGGATAAATTCTAAATTTATTCCTACTGTTCAACAAAGAGGAAAAGCAGTTATTGATGCAAGAGGTGCGTCATCTGCAACTTCGGCGGCAAAAGCTGCCATAGACACTGTAATAGCATGTGAAAACACTACGGAATCTGGTCTATGCTTTAGCGCCGCTATTGCAAGCGATGGATCATATGATGTGCCTGAAGGCATAATTTGTGGATATCCCTTAGTTACCTTGGACGATGGCAGTATTGAAATCAGAAGAGATATAGCTTTATCAGAGTTTGCTAAGTCAAAGTTTCAACTATCCATAGAAGAACTATTGTCAGAAAAAGAAGCAGTAAAACATCTGATGAAATGACTAAGAAAGATAAAGTTATTAATAACTTTTTAAGTGATCTTTTTAAAAATGAAGAAATCAAGTCATTAAATATTCAAACTGAAAAAAATTTGTCAAATCTTATAAAAGAAATTGAAAAAACAAATATAAAAACAATATCAATTTTTCCTAAACTAAAAGATGAATTAATAGATAGCTCTGATCTTTATATTTTTCTTGATGATATAAATTTTACTGAAAACGACATAGGTACAGCTAAAAATCTTATAAGTAATAAAATACTTGTATTTATTAAATTAGAAAATCAAAAAGAAATTGATCCATTAATGCTAAAACTTGGCTTTATTACAGAATTTTATGATGCCAGGATTAAGTTGTGTTGTTATTCTTATAATTTAAGCACTTATAATAATAAAAGGGATTGGAATAACTCTGAAGGATGGGCTAATCCAGAAAATTTTAATAAATTTAGATGGTAAAACTTAAGATCTTAATAGTCTTTCTCTACTTGTGAATATATAAAAAAATATTTCTATAAGAACATTGTCAATCAGGCTGCTTTTTCCTGATTTTCAGAAATTTGATTGTTTTGAACATTAACAAAAGATTTGTGTGCAAAATATGCAAAAGCAATGACTCCAACTAAATATATAAAAAATAAAATTCCCGTATATGAAGCTAGAAAATTATATACAGCATGAATAATTGTCGGAATTAGTATTGCTTGTATTAGATGCATTCTTTTTCCATAGAAAATATATAACCCAATAAAATATCCCATTATTATTCCGCATGATGCATGTAGTGGAATTGCGCTGATTGCTCTTAATATAGAAATTGCTAGTGACTGATCGCCGTATAATAAATAAACGTATTCTAGATTTTCATAAGTTGCAAAACCAAGAGAAATAATGGAGCCGTATACAATAGCATCCATAGGTTCATTAAATTCACTTCTTGGTTTTATAAACAACATAAAAGCTAAAAATTTTAAAGGTTCTTCAGTAAATCCAGCCATAAAAGATAGATCTATTCCTACAATAGGTTCAAAGAAAAGTACAAATCCATTTAAAAAACCAGCTGGAAAGCATAAAAATACACCTAAGAAAAAAGTTTTTATTATTAGATGCGTTGGTTCTGGAAATCTATCTGATTTAACTATATACAAAATAATTGCTAACGGCACACCAATAGTAAGCGTTAAAGTTAGTTGGTCAAAAATGAACATAGGTTTATATTAACGTAATTGATTAATATTTTAAGATTTTAACTGAGGGAATAATAAGACATCCCTTATTGAGGATTGATTTGTAAGTAACATTACCAATCTATCAACACCAAGACCTACTCCCACTGCTGGAGGCATTCCATGTTCCAATGCTGTAATATAATCTTGATCAAAATCCATTGCCTCTTTATCACCTGAGTCTTTTGCAGCTACTTGTTCAGTAAACCTTAATGCTTGATCATCAGGATCATTTAACTCACAAAAGCCATTTGCGAACTCTTTTCCTCCAATAAATAACTCAAACCTGTCAGCAAACTCTGGATTGTTTGAATTGCGTCTTGAAAGAGGCGAAACTTCAACGGGATATTCTGTAACAAAGGTGGGATCGATTAACTTTGACTCAACTGTTTCTTCAAAAACTTCTAATAAGAGCCTTCCCGTACCCCAATTATTTTCAACTTTTACTTTTCTATCTAATAAGTACTTTTTCAAAACTTTATAATCAGAAATATCAGACATTGATAGCTCTTTATTGTGATCAAGCACTAAACCTATCAAGGTTGATTGAGTGAAATTATTTAAATTAATCTCAACATTATCCCATTCTAGTTTCGTCTCGCATCCAGCTGAGTTGGCAGCATTTAAGATAATATCTTGGGTTAAATCCATTTGATCTTGTAAAGATGCATATGCTTCATACCACTCCATCATTGTAAATTCAGGATTATGTTTTGTAGAAAGTCCCTCATTTCTAAAACTTCTATTAATTTCAAAAACTTTATCAAATCCACCAACTAAAAGCCTTTTTAAATATAATTCTGGGGCAATTCTTAGGTAAAGATCTTGTCCCAATGCATTGTGCTGAGTTACAAACGGTCTTGCAACTGCACCTCCTGCAATTGGATGCATCATTGGTGTTTCTACTTCTAAATAACCAATTTCATTCATTTTTCTTCTAATGGAGTTAATTATGTTTGTTCTTTTAATAAATATCTCCTTAGTAGATATGTTTGTCATTAAATCTAAATATCTCTGTCGATATCTTGACTCGATATCTGTTAATCCTTTAAATTTCTCGGGCATTGGCCTTAATGATTTTGTAATCATTTCTAGGTCCCACACATCAATAGTTAATTCATCTGTTTTTGTTCTAAATAAGGATCCTGATATACCAACGATATCGCCAAGATCCCATGTTTTAAAATCCTCGTAAACACTTTCATCAACATTATTTTTAGTAACGTATATCTGAATATCGCCTGAAGCATCTCTTAATGTAGCAAAACTTGCATTTCCCATTACTCTTTTGAGGACTATACGTCCAGCAATAGATATATTTTTAATATTTTTTTTAGAGAGTTCTTCTTTAGAAAATTGTGAATATTGATTAATAATATCTTGAGCATTATTTTTAGGTTTAAAAGAATTTCCATAAGCATGGCCTTTATCTCTTAGCTGCTCTAATTTTTTTCTTCTCTCTTCAATAATAGCTTTTTCGCCACCTAAGTTATCTTTTTCCATTTATAATCCCGCTTTTAAAGATGATTTCATAAAATCGTCTAAATCTCCATTCAAAACTGCAGATGTGTTTCCTGTTTCATGCCCTGTTCTCAAATCTTTTATTCTTGACTGATCTAAGACATAAGATCTTATTTGACTTCCCCAGCCAATATCAGATTTACTATCTTCAAGAATCTGCTGCTCTTCATTCTGTTTTTGTAATTCTAACTCGTATAGTTTAGATTTTAATTGTTTTAATGCAATTTCTTTATTTTTATGTTGTGATCTATCGCTTTGAGATTGAGCAACAACACCAGTTGGTATATGTGTCAATCTAACTGCAGAGTCTGTTTTATTGACATGTTGTCCTCCTGCGCCTGATGCTCTATAAGTGTCAGTTCTAATATCTGCTTTATTTAAATTAATTTCAATTGATTCATCGATTTCAGGTGAAATGAAAACAGATGCAAATGAAGTGTGCCTTCTATTACCAGAGTCGAATGGAGACTTCCTAACCAATCTATGAATTCCTGTTTCTGTTCGTAGCCATCCGTAAGCATGATCTCCCTGAACATGTATAGAAGCAGACTTTATTCCAGCAACATCACCATAAGAAATTTCAACAATGTTTATCGAAAATGATCTAGTTTCTGCCCATTTTGTATACATTCTTAATAACATTTCTGCCCAATCTTGTGCTTCTGTGCCGCCTGAACCTGACTGAATTTCTAAATATGCTGAAGAGGGATCCATTTTTTTTACAAACATCTTACTAAATTCAATATCATCTACACTTTCGGTTAAATTAATTACGTCTTTCGAAATATCATTAATTGAGATATCGTCATCTTCTTCAATAGATAAATCTAATAAAATTTGAGAGTCAGATATTTTATTTGCTATTTCCATATAGGAAGAAATCGTTTTCTCAATAATTGTTTTCTCTTTGCTTAATTTTTGAGACAATTCTAAATTTGACCATACCTGTTCTTGTAATAATTCTGATTCGATAGCATCAAGTCTGAGTTTTTTCTTATCAATTTCAAGCACATTAAGTTTAAGATCATCTAATCTATTTTTTAAATCAGTTAATTTTGATCTAAGTTCCTGTGAGTCCATATAGTTAATTATTTGCTTTTATGTAACTAAATATATCATTTGCAGAAGCATTTAATTGCTTGGCAACCTCTTGCTTTTTAAGTACAGCGCTAAATCTATCAGGAATTTCTTTCAACGAAATCCCTATATCGGCAAATACCTCTGGAAATTTTGCTGGATGTGCAGTTGATAAAATTATAGTTTGATGCTCTAGAGAACCAGCAAAATAATTAACTGCATCTGTAGCAACAGCGGTATGAGGATCTATCAAATAAGCAAAATTTTTATCATATTTCTTCATACAATTTGCAGTTGCTTCATCATCTACACTATAGCTTAGAAATAGAGTTAAAGTTTTTTTCCATATATCTTTATCAATTTTAATGCCTTGTTTTGGGAATTGCGAATACAAAGAAGAGCATAAATTAGAATCTCTATCTAAATAAAAATCATACATTAGTCTCTCGAAATTACTTGCAATACTTATATCCATACTTGGTGAGATAGTTTCATTAACCTCGACTTTACTGTAATCGTTATTATTAAAAAATCTATGTAAGATATCGTTAGAATTTACAGCAACTATTATTTTTGATAATGGCATGCCCATTTTTGATGCTGCATAGCATGCAAATACATTCCCAAAATTACCAGTTGGTACTGAAAAATTAAGAGGTTTTTCAAGATTATTAATTTTTAAAGATGTATAAAAGTAATAACAGATTTGTCCAATAATTCTCACCCAATTAATTGAATTAACTGCAAGAAGATATTGATTATTCTTTAAAAAGCTCCTATCAGTAAAACCTCTTTTAACAATATCTTGGCAATTATCAAATGTTCCGTTTACTAAAATCGGATGAACGTTCGACTGATTAACCGTTGTCATTTGTTTTCTTTGAATTTCTGACATATTGCCCTTTGGTATTAAAATAAAGCTTTTAATCGATTCAAATTTTTTACATGCATCTATTGCAGCTGATCCAGTATCTCCTGATGTAGCACCAAAAACTATTGCAGTTTTTTTTTGAATTTTTAGAGTCTTGTCAAAAAAAGCAGCAGCAAGCTGAAGCCCAAAATCTTTAAATGCAGCAGTCGGTCCATGAAATAACTCTAAAACAGAAATTTTTTTATCAATTTCAACAATCTTTACAAGATCGTCTTCATTAAAGTCATGCCATGTATTGTCTAAGATATTTTTAACATCTGTATCTTTAAAAGAAGATGCTGTAAACATTGGCACAATTAATTTTGCAACATCTAAAAAAGTATTAGCTTTCTTGAGACTCTCAATATCTACTTGAGGCCAATAATCAGGCATAAATAGTCCGCCATCTTCGGCAAGTCCTTGCATTAGAACTTCGATAAAAGTTTTATTGCTATCTTTGCCTCTGGTGCTATGAAATAACATTTTATGACTCAATAATTATTGATTTAAAATTACTAACTGAATCTATATTCTTTAACATGGACTCAAAAACTTGTTTATTTTCATTTTTAAAATAGTCAGTTATAACTATCATTGAGCTATTTCCAGTTTCATTTTCAAAAATTTTACTTGAGCTTATAGAGATCTGGTTCTTGATAAAAATATTTTTAACTACTTCTAAGTCTATATCTGGTTCTGATAACTTTATATGATAAAAATATTTAAATTTCATTTCGCTAAAGTTTTGGATTTTTATTTTATTGTTCAAATCTTCGTGTTGAGAAATTTTATTATTGTTATTTAGTCTAGATAAATATACTAAGTCAGAAACTAAACCTGATGCAGTAGATTCTTGTCCAGCTCCAGAACCTGCAATGTGAACAGAGCCAATCAAATCTGTTTGAATTTCAATGCCATTTCTTACATTTTTCATATTAGCTAAAAAACTTTCATTAGGTATTAAAGCAGGATGTGCTCTGAGTTGAATTTGTTTGTCATCCATACTAGCAACTGCTAAGTGCTTAATTGTATAGCCCATCATTTTTGCATATTCAAAATCAATCTTCTCTAGGTCTTTAATTCCCTCTATATGAAAATCCTCTGGAGGTAAATTAGTACCAAACGCAATTGAAGAAAGTAAGCCAATCTTATGTCCAGCATCTAATCCCTCTATATCAAAAGTCGGGTCTGGTTCTGCATATCCTTCTTTTTGGGCGAAGACTAGAGTTTCATCAAAGTCAGCACCAAATTCCATCTCAGATAAAATAAAATTTGATGTTCCGTTAAGCATGCCTGAAATCTTTGTTATTTTATTTGCTGCTAATTCTTCAGTTAACATTTTAATAATAGGAGTGCCGGCACATACAGATGACTCATACAAAACTTGTATATTTTTTTCTTTAGCTTTTAAAAAAATCTCATCACCGTGATGATATAAAACTGCTTTATTTGCAGTCACAATATTTACTCCTTTATCAATAGCGCTGAGTAACAGCTTCCTTGCAACTTCCACTCCTCCAATAAGTTCTACCATTACATCTATATCATGATCAAGTACATCAAAAATATCTCTTTCAATTAAAACATCTGATGGATTGCATTTAGGATTATCTCTCCTAGCTCCAATTACAACTATTTCAATATCTAGATTACTTTTTTCTTGAATTTCTAACTTACTATCTTTAATTACTTTATATAGTCCAGTTGCAACATTGCCCCAGCCACATATACCAATCTTTAGTTTTTTCATAATTGTTGCTCAAGCTTTTTTAAGAGATCTTGAGGCGATTGATACCCTGGTATAAGTTCTCCGTTTTCTAAAATTAATGCTGGTGTTCCACTTATTCCTAATTTATTCCCTATAGCATAGTGCTTTGCAACTGGTTGAGAGTTACAAAAATTGGGCTTTAGTTTTTTTCCTTCCTTTAACTCAGTAATTGTTTTTTTAGGATCATCTGAACACCAAGCACCAACCATTTTATTAAATGTTTCGCCGCCAATACCAGATCGAGGAAAAGCTGCATACTTAATAGATATACCTAATTCATTGTATTGACTAATTTGAGAATGAAGTTTTTGACAATATCCACAATCTACATCTGTGAAAACAATTACATTGTGTGCTTCTTCTTCTGCATTAAACGCAATTAAATCTTTTGGATATATGCCTTTGATCAGATTTAATCTTTTATTTTGCATATCTAAATTAGTAATATTAATAATATTAGATTTATCTATCTTGAACATATCTCCATAAATAAAAAAATTTCCTTCTTGTGATACGTATAGCGGTTGCAAATCTCCAAAATAAACTTTATATATTCCTTCAATTGGTGATTTTTCAATACTCTCAATGGTAGTATCTGGAGGTAAAATCATTGAAATTTTTTCTTTTATGGCAGATTCATTAGAAATAACTGATAAAGAAAAGATTACAACTAATAAAATTTTAAATTTAAACATCATTTATCCCCTTGGATGATGCTTCTTTAAAACATCTCCCAATCTTTGTTTTGCAATGTGAGTATATATTTGAGTGGTAGATAAGTCACTATGACCCAATAATAATTGAACAGACCTAAGATCAGCTCCACGATTGAGCAAATGAGTTGCAAATGCATGCCTTAAGCTATGAGGAGAAATAGAAGTTTTTAAGTTTTCTCTATTTAGATAGATCTTAATTCTATGCCAGAAGCCAACTCTTGTTAGTTTGCCATTCTTTTGAGAAAGGAAAATTTCTTTTGTTTCATTATCTTTTCTAATTAAAAGATATTTTTTTAATGACTCAAGCGCTGTTTCTCCAAAAGGCACTAATCTCTCTTTAGAGCCTTTTCCTTTTACCTTGATTACTAATCGTGACATATCTATATCGGTAATTTTCAGATTTGTAAGTTCAGAAATTCTCATTCCTGTAGCATATAACATTTCAATCATAGCTTTATCTCTTATTTCAAGATGATTTTTATTATTTGGGCTATTTAATAACTTATCTACTTCTTGTTCCGACATATATGTTGGAAGATATTTTTTTCCTTTTGGAGTAATTATTCTTTCAATTGGTGATTTTTTTATCAAATTTTTCTTTGCTAAATAAAAATACAAAGCTTTAATAGAAGAGATTTTACGCCTAACAGAAGAACTTTTTAAATTTAAGTGAAATAAATAAGCAATATAAGCATTAATATCATTTTCTTGTAAATTTAAATATTTCTTTTTCTTATGTCTTCTAATCCAATTTAAAAAATTTATAAGATCAGTTTGATAAGCATTTGATGTATTTCTTGAGAGTCCTTTTTCAATAAAAAGATAATCAAAAAAAGATCTAAGATTTGGATCTTCTTTGATTAATTGATGCATTTTTACTCTAAACGTTCTTTAATTCTTGCAGATTTGCCAGATCTATCTCTTAAATAGAATAATTTGGCTTTTCTAACGTCCCCTTTTCTCTTTACTTTAATTGCATCAATTAAAGGACTATGAGTTTGGAATGTTCTTTCGACACCAATTCCACTGGAAATTTTCCTTACTATAAATGAAGAATTTAATCCTGCATTCTTGATACTCATAACAACACCTTCATAAGCTTGAAGTCTTGTTCTTTCACCTTCTTTAACTTTTACTGATACCACAACTGTATCTCCAGGTCTGAAATCTGGAATATCAGACTTCATTTGAGATATCTCAAAGTTTTTTATGATTTGAGCTGGTGTTAATTCCTCTAAAGAAACCTTAGTTTTTTTATCTTCAACTGCCTCTTCTTCAGCTGGCGCTTCCTCTTCAGCTGGTGCTTCCTCTTCTGTAGGTGCTTCCTCTTCTGCAGGTGCTTCTGCTTCAGCTGGTGCTTCCTCTTCTACAGGTGCTTCTTCTGTAGGTGCTTCCTCTTGAGCTGGCGCTTCCTCTTCTGCAGGTGCTTCTTCTGTAGGTGCTTCCTCTTCAGCTGGTGCTTCTTCTGTAGGTGCTTCCTCTTCAGCTGGTACTTCTGCTTCAGCTGGTGCTTCTTCTGCTGGTGCTTCTGCTTCAGCAGGTGCTTCTTCTACAGGTGCTTCTATTTCAGCTGGTGCTTCTTCTGCTGGTGCTTCTGCTTCAGCTGGTGATTCCTTTGAAATCTCAACCTCTTCAGTAGTTTTTTCATTAATTTTAAAATGATCTTCCCATTCATTAATCATTTGAGCTTTAGTTAACTTCATATCAAGCTCAAGATTATTCTCCTTGGCTAAAGCTACTAAGTCAGCTTTTTTAAGTTTATTAAGAGTAGTTTTTGTAGGAAGTTCTATATTTTGTTTAGGTGAATCTGATGTGCTCGATGATTCTTTAGACGAACTATTTCCTCCAAATATTCTGGAAAAAAAACCTTGTTTCTTATTATCTTTACTATCGCTCATAATATTTGCTTAAAAAGGGCTATAGGATAGCCTTAGATGACCATTCTTCCAAGAGTTTTTTTTGTTTTTTTGTTAATTTTATTTTTTTTATTAAATCAGGTCTTTTTATTAATGTTTTAAGTAGTGAGTTTTCATTTCTCCATTTTTTAATTTCACCATGATTTCCTGACAAAAGCACTTTAGGAACATTCATTGATTTAAGCTTTTCTGGTTTAGTATAAATATCATTTTTTAATAGTCCATTTGAAAAAGTGTCATGTAGATATGAATTTTTATTGCCTAGTGCTCCAGGAATATGCCTTCCAATTGCATCAATTAAACAAATTGCTGCATACTCTCCTCCACTTAGAATGAAATCGCCAACAGATAGTTCTTCATCTACATAGTTATCTATTACTCTTTGATCAATACCCTCATATCTTCCGCAAATTAAAGTTAAATTTTTTTTAGCTGCGATTGAATTAATTTTTTTTTGATTTAATAAATTACCCTGAGGAGTTAAATAAATTACAGGACCGCGCTCAGGTTTTTTTATTTGCAACAAAGTTTTAATGATTGGTTCTGCCATCATAACCATTCCTTCTCCACCACCATAAGGTCTTGAGTCTATTTGATTATGTCTATTAGTAGAATTTTTTCTGATATCAAATGTATTAATATGTAATAAATTATTTTTAATAGTTCTTGAAATTACTCCAGAATTAAAGATTTCAAATATTTCAGGAAAGATTGTCAAAATATTTATATTCATTAATTAATATCCTTTTTCCCAATCTACATATATGATTTTATTATCTTTATCTATCGACTTTATAAATCTTTCTTTTATAAATGGTATCAATCTATCATCATCATCAACAGAATTTTGAGATGATTTTATAATAAGGCACTCGTTAGAACCAAAATTGTTCACACCTACACAGATACCTAATTTATCATTTAAATTCTCATCAATGACAGTCATTCCATCTAATTCATGCCAATAAACTTCATTATCTGAAATTTTTGGTAAATTTTCTGAGGCTATAAAAATATTTTTATTTGTTAATTGTTGAATCTTTTCAATTTCATTAATATTTTTAATTTTAGATAAAAATTTATTATTAGTTTTTTTAATATATTCGAATTCAATATTTGAGATACTGTCCTCGAATTTTAAAAATTTAATATATGAAATAATATTTTCTTGGGGATCACAATATGAATTAAGAAAAAATTCACCTTGCAGTCCTCTTGGCTTGCCTATATTTGCAACACAAATATACTTATTTTTCTTCATTTTTTGAAGAATCTTCATCGCTCTTAGATTCCTCTTCAGCTGGTGCTTCTTCTGCTGGCGCTTCCTCTTCTGCAGGTGCTTCTTCTGCTGGTGCTTCTGCTTCAGCTGGTGCTTCTTCAGCTGGTGCTTCTGCTTCTGCTGGTGCTTCTGTTTCAGCTGGTGCTTCTTCTGCTGGTGCTTCTTCTGCTGGTGCTTCTGCAGGTAACTCTTGAGATGTATCAGCTTCTTGAGCTTCTTTGGCTAGCTTTTCTGCTAATGCCGCTTTTTTTGCTTGAGCTTTATTCTTTTTAGCTTCCTGTTTTGCTGCATACTCTTCTGGGGTTAATTTTGATTCCTTAATTAATGTATTAACTCTATCGCTTACTTGAGCACCTTTAGCTACCCATTCCTGTATTTTTTCTAAATCTATTCTAAGTCTCTCTTCTTGGCCTTTTGCTGTTGGATTAAAAAAACCCAGTCTTTCAATAAAAGAACCATCTCTTGGTCTTCTTTCATCTGCAACTGTAATAAAATAATAAGGGTTCTTTTTCGCCCCGCTTCTTGCTAATCTTATAACTACCATATTAAAAAAAATAAATTTATTTAAAAAAGATGTGTATTTTAGGGTAACCTTGCTAATATTGGTAGTATTATTATGCAAAGTTTTAATTAATCTTCTAATTTAATGGATTTTATTACCTTAGTTACTATCAGTATAGTCATTTACTTTATTGCTAGATTTTCCTATCGAAAAGATATGTCTTTATATTATTCAATAATTATTAGTGCGGTCATGTTCTTATTTCTATACTTTATGGTATTAGGTGTAACCGAAGTTCTTAGCGCATTTCATTTTATTGCAACAGGATTTACCATGTTATTCTTATTTATTTCTTATAATGAAATTATTATTCTTGAAAGAAAAATCAGACAAATTAAAAAAGGTAAATTGATAAATTTAGAGTCCTTTTCTATAGAAAAAAATTATAGAATTGTACTTAAATTACTGGGTACTGGACTTGTTTTTCTATCATTAGTTCTTATTACTGGACTAAGCATGGATTCTATATTTACAGCAAATCTAATTTTCAAATCAATTTTTACATTTATTGCATGGTTGATCTTTTTAATTATTCTAATTGGGATTAGATATTTTAATTTTTCAATCAAATATGCAACAAGAAGTTTATTTATGGCAATGTTAGCAGTTCTTACAGCATACTTTCTAAATGAATATTTAGTAAATTTTAATTAATGATAGAAAATCCTAATTTAATATTTCTAATTTTAATATTAATATTTTTATTAATATTGAGTGGTTTTTTTTCCGGTTCTGAGACTGGCATGATGGCTGCCAACAAAATTAAATTAAAAAATTTATCAAAAAAATCTAAAAGAAGCGCTCGAAGAGCTCTAGAGCTTCTAAAAAAACCAGATCAATTGCTTTCGGCTATTTTAGTTGGAAATAACTTTGCAAATATTATGGCGTCCGCAATTGTAACTATTATTATGATTAATTATTTTGATGCAAATGTGTTATTAGGATCAATAATTCTTACTATTGTAATTTTAATTTTTTCAGAGATTACACCTAAAACAATGGCTGCCAGTAAACCTGAAAACTTTGCAACTAAATCTTCATTTATTTTAAAAATAGTAGTTGTTTTATTTAAACCCTTAATAATTCTAACTAATTTTCTTAGTAAGCAAATTCTAAAAATTTTTAATATTCGTTCAAAAGATGCTGCCTTAAATGATAATTTGAATACAGAAGAGTTAAAAACCATGTTAGATGAGTCAGGAGATTTAATTCCAAAACAATATAGAAAAATGCTTTCAAGTGTTCTTGGAATGGAAGAATTGATTGTCGAAGATATCATGATACCTACTGCTGAAGTAATTGGTATAGATGTTAAATCAAGTCCAAAAGAAGCTACTAAGATTATTGAATCTACAGAATATACTAGATTACCAGTATTTGAAGAAACGATTGATAAAATCGTTGGTATATTGCACCTAAAAGACTCTCACTCCTTTATTCATAATTTAGAAAAAAATAATGATTACAAGAATCTTCTGCAGCAAACGTATTTTGTTTCCCAATCTACAGCTTTAATGAAACAATTGAGAGAATTTCTTGCAAATGATCAAACAATTGCTTTGGTCGTGGATGAATATGGCGAAATTCAAGGTCTGGTTTCAATAGAAGATATTTTTAAAGAAATTGTTGGAAGATTTGGTGCAGACCAAATTGAGCTAGAAAAAGAATTTATAAGATTAAATGATGGTTCAATAATGACCGATGGGAATTCTAAAATTAGAGATTTAAATAATTTCCTTGATTGGAATATACCTGAAGAAAATTCAAAAACTATTAATGGTTTAATAACAGAATATCTAGATCAAATACCGCAATCAAATTTATGCATTCAAATAAATAACTATAGATTTGAAATAATTGAATTAGAAGAAAATACAATATCTAAAATAAAAATAAAAAAGGGATCTGCTTAGGATCCCTTAATAGATTAAAAATAATAAGCTCTTAAGCTGCCCCTGAGACTTGAGCAGTCATAAATACAGGTAAATAATCTGTTATTAATTTTAAAATAATTGCTAATATAAAAGATGAAACAATTACAGCTTTTACGCTCATAATAACTCCGTGCATCTTACCCCAAATTGCATTAGCCTCAATTAACAGAATTATCACTAAACCAATAATTAAACTTGTACTATCCCAATTTTCATTAATAATCCAATGATTTCCTCCAGGATCATGTGCAGAATATACCATGTACATAAGCATTGGAACCGAAAAAAGAGTATTTGTTCTTGAAGCTAAGCCTGCTTTAGCCGCAGCTGCTGTAGCATCACCATCTTTTAGTCCTATGACAATTTTTTGATTTCTCCAAATAATCCCCCAAACATTAAGCATCATAAATGTACCCATAGTTGCACCTAAAATAATCTCTGTGCTAATCGTTGCTTGTATCTGATAAAATAAAATTAAGCCTGTTAAAAAAGTGAACAATGCTGCCCATCTAAACCACCATAATGCATTAGGCGCAAGTTTTTTCATTACATCAGCTTTTGCTTCAGGATCTGCTACTTTTACATATTCAGTTTGAACAAAATTAAAGTAATATAGCAATCCTATCCATGCTATACCAAAGAGTATATGAAAAGCTCTAAAAAAAGATTGATCAGTTAAAAGTTCCATGTTTTCCCCGTAGTGTTTTTATATATATTAAATTAAATTTAAATTTAAATCTAATAAAAACGGGGCTATAAAGCCCCGTTTTTAGAAACAATCTTGGATAGCATTACATCATGCCGCCCATACCGCCCATACCACCCATATCAGGCATTGGTGGCATAGGTGTTTCCTCTTTTGGAATATCTGTAACCATGGCTTCAGTAGTTATCATCATGCCAGCAACAGATCCAGCTGCTTGTAGCGCTGTTCTTGTCACTTTAGCAGGATCAAGAATTCCCATCTCGATCATGTCTCCATATTCACTTGTTGCAGCATTAAAGCCGTAGGATCCTTTGCCATCAATTACTTTATTCACAATTACTGATGGTTCTTCACCGGCATTTGAAACAATTTGTCTTAATGGAGCTTCAAAGGCTTTTTTTGCTATATTAATACCAACGTTTTGATCGTCGTTATCCCCTTTAAGTTTAGCAACGGCTTCCAAACACCTTATTAAAGCCGAGCCACCACCAGGAACAACTCCTTCTTCAACGGCAGCCCTTGTAGAATGCAATGCATCTTCCACTCTTGCTTTCTTTTCTTTCATTTCAACTTCAGAACCAGCTCCGACTTTAATAACAGCAACACCACCTGCTAATTTAGCTACTCTTTCTTGAAGCTTTTCCTTGTCATAGTCAGATGAAGTTTCTTCGATCTGAGATCTGATTTGATTTACTCTTGTAGATATACTAGCCTCATCGCCAGCACCATCAATAATTGTTGTATTATCTTTATTTAAAACGACTCTTTTTGAAGTACCAAGATCTTCGACCGTTGCCCCTTCAAGCGTAAGTCCAACTTCTTCAGATATGACGGTACCTCCGGTTAAAATTGCAATATCTTCAAGCATTGACTTCCTTCTATCACCAAATCCTGGAGCTTTACAGGCTGCAGCTTTAACAATACCTCTTAAGTTATTAACTACTAGAGTTGCTAATGCTTCCCCCTCAATATCTTCTGCTATTATTAACAATGGCTTTCCAGCTTTGGCTACTGACTCAAGAAGAGGTAAAAGATCTCTGATGTTAGAGATTTTTTTATCAAATAACAAAATTAACGGCGAATCAAGTTCAACAGTCATATTGTCTTGGTTAGTTATAAAGTATGGAGATAGGTAGCCTCTATCAAACTGCATACCTTCAACGACATCTAGTTCATTTTCTATACCGCTGCCTTCTTCAACAGTAATTACTCCCTCTTTACCAACTTTTTCCATTGCATCCGCAATAATTGCTCCAACATCTGTATCACCATTGGCAGAAATTGTACCTACTTGTGCGATAGCAGTATTGTCAGCACATGGAACACTGAGGCTTTTGACATGATCAACTGCACTCAAAACCGCTTTATCTATTCCCCTTTTAAGGTCCATTGGGTTCATCCCTGCTGCAACTGCTTTATTTCCTTCATTAACAATAGATTGTGCTAATACCGTTGCCGTGGTTGTACCATCACCAGCCTCATCTGAAGTTTGTGAAGCTACTTGCTTTAGCATTTGTGCACCCATATTTTCAAATTTATTCTCAAGCTCTATCTCTTTAGCAACAGAAACACCATCTTTAGTGACTGTTGGAGCGCCAAAAGATTTATCAAGAACAACATTTCGACCTTTAGGCCCTAACGTAACTTTTACAGCATTCGCCAAAGTGTTAACACCATCAAGCATTTGTGAACGAGCGCTATCACCAAATTTTACATCTTTAGCTGACATATTTTATCTCCCTATAACTAATTTTTTTATTCTACAACTCCGAAGATATCTCTTTCACTTAAGATTAGATATTCTTCACCATTTAATTTAATTTCATTTCCTCCATACTGGCCAAATATTACAGTATCGCCAACTGAAACATTCATAGCAATTGCTTCGCCAGTTTCTGATAGTTTTCCTGGACCAACTGCAACAACTTCTCCTTGAGAAGGTTTTTCTTTTGCAGAGCCAGAAAGTATGATTCCACCTGATGAGGTTTCTTCTTCCTCTGTTCTTTTTACAAGAACGTTATCGTGTAAAGGTCGTAATTTCATTTATCTCTCCATATAAATTACTAAATTTATCATATTCATTAATTAAGGGCTAAAAAAAATAAATCAATAGATTTTTTTTCCTTTTTTACTAAAAATAATTGTCGCAATTGTAACCCCAAAAAGGTTTGCAAGTAAGTCAAAATACTCAAAAAACCTATATGGGTGAAAAATATGAACTACTTCAATTAAACAACTAAAAATAAAAATAAATAAAGCAATGTAGATATCTGGTATCTTAAAATTAGATATAAGTCCCAAAATAGTTAAGTAGAAATAAATTAAAAAGTGAACCAGCTTATCCGTACTAAAAGATAGATTATTGAAATAATTAATATCTTCTGCTTTAACTAAGCTGAGCCAGCAAACTATGATAATTGAAATATAAAATATAACTCTTATGAAAATCTGCATTATGTTTTATGCAATTTATTAAAATAAAAAATTATAAAAAATATAGATGGCAAAGCTAAAATAGATGTTGTTATATAAAATGGCATCCATGAAGCCTCATCAATTCTTTTAATGATCTCTGTAGCTAATGTAACTTCGTTTGCAATCATATTTTGTGATGTTTTATTGATCAATATCGTAGAAATTGCTTTCTCATAGATCATGTCATTATTAAAAATGAAATTTTTAAAATTGTTGATAATTACTCCAGAAAAACCTGATAGCAATTTACCAAACAAAGTCATAACTGAGGTCAATAATGCATATTGAACAGCAGTGAATTTTTTTGAAACAAGACTTGTTAGAAAAGTAATATTGATCGTCCCAACTGCACCAGCTGCAATGCTATCCATTGCAACTATAAAAGATAAAGAAAAAATATTTTTTTCTTCTGAAATTGCTACATATGCAAAAAATAAATTAGTGGCCATTACAAGAAATGCTCCTACTAATAGTGCATTTTTCATGTTTAATTTTTTGAGAATAAAAGTGCCCAAATAAAAGCCAATAATTGCTGCACCAAGAGCAATAGTTTTAACAACAAGAGCGATTTCATCTAAAGAGAATCCCATTTTTATATAAAAAACATTAGTTATTTGGCCTGAAACAATATCAGTTAATCGATATGTACCTATTATTACTAAGAGTATTGAAGCTGCAAATAAGCCAAATCTTTTATAAAAATCTTTTAATGGGTTTATAAAAGAATATATAAGATTAGATCTTACCAACACATTATTCACTTTTTCTTTTGTAATAAAAACAGCGATAATTCCAAAAAACATCGTAAATGCCATAATTAGGTATACAGATTCCCAACTTATCCTAGAAGCCATAATTAAAGCTCCTGATGTCGCAAAAAGCATTGCAATTCTATACCCCAGCTGATAGCCAGCAGCTAAATACCCTTGATCATTTATATCTGCAAGCTCAATTCTGTAGGCGTCTACTGCTATGTCATTAAACGAACCAAACAAAGCAACCAAAAAAGCAAAAAATGCAAAAAGCTCAATGTTTGTTTCTGGATCTGTATTAGATAAGGCAACTAACCCAATAATAATTAATAATTGCGAAGCAATTATCCAGCTAGTCCTTTTTCCAAGCCTCCTCAAAAATGGAATCGAAAAATTATCAATTAAAGGCGCCCAAAATACCTTCAGTGAATATGTCAGAACTACCCATGCAAAAAAACCTATTGTTTTAATGTCTACTTCAACTACAGCTAACCAAGTTGCAAGAGTTGAAAATATCAACATATAAGGTAATCCTGATGCAAAACCTAATAAAGTTAAACTTAGATACTTTGTTTTCGATGAATTGAAGAAAATGCTCATAGCTGCTTTATATATTTACTCCAATTAAATTTTTCGCCAGGATCTTTTTTCCTTCCAGGTGAAATATCAGAATGTCCTACAATATTTTCTTTTTTAATTAGTGGGTATTTCTTTAATATTAATTTAGTTACAGCAACTAAAGATTTATATTGTTGGTCTGTATAAATATCTTTATCATTTCCTTCAAGCTCAATGCCAATGGAAAAATTGTTACAATCTTTCTCACCTTTATACCTAGAATCCCCAGCATGCCATGCTCTTTTATTGAAGGGAACAAATTGAATAATTTTTCCATCTCTTTTTACATATAAATGGGATGAAACTTTTAAGTCTTTAATCTTAATAAAATATTCATTATCCTGAATATTAAGTTTATTTAAAAAAAAATCTTCGACGTAAGTATTTCCATAAGATTTTGGCGGCAAGCTTATTGAGTGAATTACTATTAAAAATATTTTTTTTTCGTCTGGTCTATCGTTAAAGTTAGGTGAATTTAAAAAGGGAATATTTTTGATTATATGGTTATAAATTTCCATTTATCTCAGTCCTGGAGGCAATTTAAAAAATATATTCTCATTGTCTTCACCATGCTCTATTGTTTTCGCACCAATGTGTTTAGCTAAAGAATTTGTGATTTCTTTTACTTTCGACTCTGGAGCAGAAGCGCCAGCAGTAATTGATATATTTGAATATTTTTTTAATTCTTCTAAATTCAGATCATGAAATTCGTCTATAAGAGCTGATTTGCATCCACATTTTTCTGCCAATTCTTTTAAACGATTTGAATTTGAACTATTGCTTGAGCCAACAACAATCATAAAGTCCGATTCAAGAGCTAGCTGTTTAACAGCATCCTGCCTATTTTGAGTTGCATAACAGATATCATCTTTTTTTGGAGTTATCATTTTAGGGAACCTTGCTTTTAATATCTTTATAATATCCTTTGTTTCATCGACACTTAATGTCGTTTGGGTTACCACAGCAATTTCATCTTGATTATTTACTTTTAAAGTTTTGGCATCCTTTTCACTTTGAACTAAATAAATTGAGCTACTTTTTTTATTGATATGTCTACCCATTGTGCCTTCAACCTCTGGATGGCCTTCATGTCCTATCAAAATAATATCCCTACCTGCTTTTGCATGCTTAATAACCTCCACATGAACTTTAGTTACTAAAGGGCAAGTTGCATCAAAATAATTTAAATCTCTTGATTTCGTTGTTTCCTCAACAGATCTTGAGACTCCATGTGCACTAAATATTACTAGAGAGTTATCTGGTATTTCGTCAATATCTTCAACAAATATAGCGCCTCTATTTTTTAAGTCATTAACAACAACTTTGTTATGCACAACTTCATGTTTTACATATACTGGAGCTCCATAAATATCTAAAGCCTTATTTACTATGTCTATAGCTCTATCAACACCTGCACAAAATCCCCTTGGATTTGCTAATTTAATTGCTTTCTTCATTTTTAAAAAAATTAACTAACTCAAAGTATATAATTAAAATAGCTCCAAAAGTTATAAATGCGTCGGCTAAATTAAAAATAAAAAATGATTTCTGAAATACTGTTAAATGCAAAAAATCAGTAACTGTACCGTCACCAGCTCTATCAATAATATTTCCTAATGCGCCTCCTAAAATAAAAGATAATGCTATTTTTTTTAAAAAGAAGGTTTCATTAATTAACAACCAAATCAAGTAAATAGAAATTAATACTGTAATTATAAGTAGGATCGTTGATGCTGATCCACCTTCATTATCAAAAATTCCAAATGCTATCCCTGAATTATAAATTAGCAAAAAATCTATAATAGGTATAAAAGTTTCAATAGTTTCAGCAAAATTAAGGCTATCTATTGCTATCTTTTTTGTAATAAGATCAATAGCTATCAAGATAATTGTTATTATTAGGAACAGATTAAATTTATACAAAATTCCTTTTTTCCCCTTCTGTTTCAATATTCTCAATACATCTATTGCATATTTCATTATGTTTTGCATTAGTGCCAACAGACTCATGACGGTGCCAACATCTTACACATTTTTCATGTTTAGACGTATTTATTTTTATTTCAAAATTAGAGCCCAAACTAACTGAAGCATCTGATGCAATAAACAAAAAATGAAGCTCATCTTCAAATTTACTTAAAATCTCAAAATCTTCACTAGTTGCTGTAATTAAAACATATGCATCTAAAGAACCTTTTAGAGCATTTTCATTTCTCATGGCCTCAATAGATTGATTAACTAAATCTTTTATTTCAAATACTCTCTTCCATTCATTATCAGAAATAAATGTATTTTTTGCATAATCTTCTCTAATAAAATTAGACAAAAATATTGAGTCTTCTTGCTTTGATAAAAGTAAGTTTGTCCTCCATATTTCTTCTGCTGTAAATGATAATATTGGAGCAATTAATCTTACAATTGTGTTCAAAATTACCTCTAGACTTGTCTGACAAGACCTTCTAGCTAAAGAGTTAGAACTGCAAGTGTACAGTCTGTCTTTTACAATATCTAAATATATGCCTCCTAATTCATTTACACAAAAGTTATGAATTTTTTGTACACATTTATGGTATGAATATTTTTCATATAAGTGTAAAACGTCTTTTTCTAATTTTTGAGTTTCATTTATTATCCATTTATCAAGTTCTATTTGATTTATATGCTCAACCCTATCTTTTTCAGTGAAATCATTTAAATTGCCTAGAATAAATCTGAAAGTATTTCTTATTCTTCTATACTGATCAGAAGTTCTTTTTAAAATTTCATCAGATGCAACCATCTCACTTCTAAAATCAGTTGAAGCAACCCAGAGTCTAAGGATATCTGCTCCGAGACTATCCCAGACTTTTTGAGGTGAAACTACATTTCCAAGTGATTTTGACTGTTTTCTACCATTCTCATCCACAACAAATCCGTGCGTAAGAACACCCTTATATGGAGCTTCTTTGCTCATAGCAATACTTGTAAGAAGAGATGATTGAAACCATCCTCTATGCTGGTCTGAACCCTCCAAATATAAATCAGCTACTTTGTCTTTTTGAAACTTCTGAGATGTAACAGCAAAATGAGTGACACCAGAGTCAAACCAAACATCCAAAGAGTCAGTAATCTTAATATAATTATCTGAGTCATCTATGTAATCAGATAACGATATTTGATCCCATGCAGATATACCGTTTTTCTCTATTAATATTGCAAATTCCTCAAATAATTCAGATTGATTTGGATGTATTTCTCCAGTTTCTTTGTGAACAACTAAAGTTATAGGCACTCCCCAATTTCTTTGTCTAGATATGCACCAATCAGGCCTATTATCAAGCATTGATTCAATTCTTTGCAATCCCCAAGATGGCTCCCAATTCACCTTTTCTATGAGTTTCTTTGCTTCATTAAGTAAATTATTTTTACTCATTGATATAAACCACTGAGGTGTTGAAATGTAGATTAATGGATACTTGTGTCTCCAGCAATGGGGATAGGAATGACTATAGTCCTCTTGGTTTACAAGCGCCCCTGATTCATGTAACTTTTCAATAACTATTGGGTCTGCTTTCATTGCTGGTAATCCTGCAATAAAATCATATTCTTCTTTGAAAAAGCCTAAATTATTGATAGCTTTAATAGTTGAAACATTATTTTTTTTACAGATAAAATGATCATCTAGCCCATGAGCCGGTGCCGTATGAACGCATCCAGTTCCATTCTCTATAGTTACATGATCGCCATGCAACAAAACAGAGGTTCTTTTAAGAAACGGATGTTTGAGTTTAATATCTGATAAATGTTTGCCAAGAACTTTTGAGACTTCCTTAATATCTTTATCCCATCTTTCAGAACATTGATCAATTAAATCTGATGCTATTACATAATATTCTGAGTTAACATTGACTAAAGAATAATTTAATTCTGGGTTTATACATACTGCTACATTAGATGGAATTGTCCAAGGAGTTGTAGTCCATATAACTACTCCTATATCTGTATTTTTAGTAAATTTAAAAAGATTTTTTACATTTTCAATTGAATCTGAACTAACATAAAAAGAAACATCAATAGATTTAGATGTCTTGTCTAAATACTCAACCTCTGCTTCAGCCAGAGCTGATCCACAGTCTTGGCACCAATGAACAGGCTTCTCTCCTTTTTCAAGATGTCCAGATTTATATACACTTCCTAATGCTCTAACAATATCTGCTTCAAACTTTGAATCAAGGGATTTATAGGAATTTTCCCAATCGCCAAAGACTCCCAGTCTTTTAAAATCTTTCATTTGATTGTCAATTTGAGACTGAGCATATTCTTTACAAGCTTTTTGAAAGTCTTGTTTATTTTGGACTGTGTCACTTTTCTTACCAAATTTTTTCTCAACATTTAGTTCAATTGGAAGTCCATGACAGTCCCAACCTGGTATATATGGCGCATCAAAACCAAGCATAGTCTTGTATTTAATGGTTATATCCTTAAGAATTTTATTTACAGAATGTCCTAAGTGTATTGAGCCATTTGCATACGGGGGCCCATCATGTAAAAGAAATAATTCATTATTTTTATATTTATCTCTAATAGCTTTATATAATTTTGTTTTTTCCCAATTATCCAATATTTCTGGTTCTTTTTTTGGAAGCCCAGCTTTCATTGAGAACTCAGTTTCTGGAAGATTAAGTGTATCTCTATAATTAGTTGACATTGGAATTATTTAAAATATTTTTAGCTACTGATATATCCTTAAGAATTTGCAATTTTAACACGTCTAAATTATCAAATTTCTTTTCATCTCTTATTTTTTTTATAAATTTTACATCTAATCTTTTCGAATAAATATTATTATCAAAATCAAATAAATGCACCTCAAGAACAGGATGAATTCCTTCAACTGTAGGACGAACTCCCATATTAGCTATCCCAAAGTACTTTTTATTTTTTATAAAGCTCTCAACCGCATAAACGCCATTTATAGGCAATTTTTGTTTTGGAAGCCATATATTTGCCGTTGGGATGCCAATTGTTCTACCTACATGCTTTCCATGTACGACTTTACCAGAAAATGTATATGGTCGTCCTAATAGCTCTTCAGCTAGCTTAAAGTTGTCTTCCATGATAGATTTTCTAATCCGTGTGCTACTAATACGATCTCCTTGATATGTAACTGTTTTGGTGCTTTCAACAATAACTCCTCTATTTGCGCCCCATTTTTTTAATTGCTCAATACCTCCGCTTCTTTTGGCACCAAATCTGAAATCATCTCCAACTGTAAAAGTAGCTAAATTCATCGACTCTAAGATTACTGAAATAAAAAGCTCGGGAGGCATTGATTGCAATGAATTATTAAATTTTAGAAAAAAACCAAAATCAACGGAATTTCTATCTAAGAGCTGAAACTTTTCCCGCCATGGACATAATCTCGGTGGCGCAATATGATTTTTTCCTTCTTTTTCAGCAAAATATTCTGATGCATGCGGCTCAGTAAAAAATACAATTGTTTTTGCATTGTGTTTTTTAGCATTTTCTTTAACCTGTTTCAAAATTGCTTGATGGCCCAAGTGCAAACCATCAAAATTCCCAATAGTTCCACATAATTTAATATTAGGAAATCGTTGAAGAAATAAATTTAAATTATGTTGACCTCTAATTAAATACATTTTTCAATTAACTAAATAGCTCTTTTATAGGTTTCTTTAAAAAGAGTCTTGCAACTCCAAAATATATTAACATCGAAAAAATTACCTCAATAGAAAGATATCCGAATCTTTCAAACTGAGAATAATCTATAAAATAAGTATTTGATGTATAAAATTGTAAAAAAATTGCAAGAGCTCCACAGGAAACTAATAATGAAAAATTGAAACTATTAAATATATTTTTGATTTTTACGAAACCCTGTCGATACAAAATTATCTCTAATATAAAAACACTTACTAGTGCAGAAATAGAGCTTCCATATGCAATGCCAACATGGCCAAGCTCTAATATAAAAGCTAATATATAGTTAAGCGATGCATTTAGTATTAATGCAATCAATGCAACATACATTGGAGTTTTTGTATCTTTTCTTGCAAAGAAAGCAGGTGTTAAAATTTTCATTAACATAAAAAAGGGCAATCCAAATGATAATGCAACCAAACTATAAGATGAATTCTGAACATCTGTTATATCAAATTCTCCTCTATAAAAAATAGTACTTATCAAATCTTCTGAACAAAAAAATAAACCAATTAAAGAGGGCAAGCCAATAAACAGAACAAATCTTTTTCCCTTTTCAATATTTAAAATAAATTCTTCTTTATTTTGATTAATGTCAATCTTGGACAAGATAGGTAATAATATTGTTCCTATAGCGATAGCAAAAACTCCCATAGGAAATTGTATAATTCTATCTGAAATATATAGCCACGTTGGACTACCTTCATCTAATAAAGAAGCAAATATTGTATCGATCAATAAATTAATTTGAATAATACCTCCAGCTAAAATAGCTGGAAAGATTAATCTAAAAAATTTCTTTACCCCAGGATTTTTGAAATCAATCTTAGGGATTGGCAACCGTTCAATAATTAATAATGGAGCGATTTGAATTAAAAGTTGTAAGAAACCGGCTAGCAATACACTCCATGCAAGAACATAAATTGGAAGTTCATAAATAGGAGCAATAATTAATGCTGCAATTATTAAACACAAGTTAAAAACAATAGGCGTGAATGCTGGAACAGAGAATTTTTGATGTGTATTCTGTATTCCTCCCGCAAATGCAACCAATGATATTAAAGCTAAATATGGAAACATTATTCTAAGTGTTTTTATAGCAGTCTCTTGATATTCTGGATCAAAATAAAACCCTGGAGCAAAGATTAATATAAATATTGGCGCAAATAATAAAACTAAAATTGTAAATAAAAATAAAACTACTATTAGAGATCCAGCAATAGCATTTAAGAAGTTAACTGTTTCTTTTTTATTGCCAATTTTTTCGTAATCGCTATATATTGGAATAAATGCCTGATTAAATGCACCTTCAGCAAAAAAACGTCTAAATAGGTTTGGAATTTTTAACGTAATTACAAAAATATCATGGTAAATTGATGCGCCCATCAAACTAGTTGTTGAAATATCTCTAATTAAACCAAAAATCCTTGATAGACCAGTGCCAGATATTATTTTTTTTAAACTGCCAAACAGAGTAAAGGTTTGATTTTTTTTTATTTTATTGTGTTTCAAAGTCTAAAGAGGCTGAATTAATGCAATATCTTAGGCCTGTTGGATTTGGCCCATCATTAAAAACATGTCCTAAATGAGCATCGCAATTGGAACATTTAACTTCAGTCCTTGTCATTCCATGCGAATAATCTTCAAACTCACTAATTTGGCCTTCATTAATTGGAACAAAAAAACTTGGCCAACCACATCCAGAGTGAAACTTTGCGTCAGATTCAAATAAATCATTACCGCAACATATACACTTATATACACCCTTGTCATCAAAATCCCAATACTTACCAGTAAAAGGTCTTTCTGTTTCAGATTCTCTTGTAATTCTATAGGTGTCGCTATCTAAAATATTTTTCCACTCATCATTTGTTTTAATAACTTTTGACATATAGTCATTGTAATTAAAAAGAAAGAATATAGGTAGATATTAAATCAATCATTAAGATTGTTATAATATTTATCAGGTAAGCAATTTAGTTAAGATCAGGAAATCATTTATCAATTTTTCTGTTGGTTTGTATATCTTTCTTCTTTTATCAATTTGAGATGATTTTTCATTAATATATTTGAGCTTAACAGCATTTTTTAATACTTGTAATCGCTTTATTCTTGAAGCAAATTTTTTTGGAACTAAGGAAATAGCATATTCTTGTGAAATTTCATTACCATCAAAGTATTCTTTCATGAACAGGATTAGAAAATAGAATTTGTATGTGTCGGCTTGAAAATAATTTAAAGATTCTGGAGTGCTTTTATTATTAATAATATTTTTAAATAATCTATCTACAAAATTTTTAGCGTCATTGATTGAGGTTTCGTCAAACTTTCTTATTGAAATAACAGTATTTTTAGTATCCATACATTTACTCATGCAATTTACATGCCGAATTATACAAAACTATTATTTAATGAGACTTATTAGGCTTAATTTTACTTTTAATCCAATTTATGAAACTGTTATTCTTTAAAGTATATTTATCAAGCATATCGAATTCGTATGCTAGTTTTCTTGGATTGCTAAAAAATTCTTTTCTTGTATTAAAACTTTTTTCAGTTAGCTTTTTCACTAAAACGGCAGGATTTCCTGCGTATATAGAATTTGCTGGAACATCTTTTGTAACAACTGCGCCTGCCCCAATTATACTATTTTTGCCAATCGTTACTCCTTTACATATTATTGCGCTATCGCCAATCCAAACATTATCTTTAAGTACTATAGGTTTTGTTTTACCAACAGGTTTAGCTCTGTCATAGATACCATGCCAATCAGCATCTGATATATATGCTCCATGCGCTATCATACATGCATCTCCAATCTTAATGCTTTCTGCTGCCATTATTCTAACTCCTGGAGTAATCAAGGAATATTTTCCAATGAAAATTTCACCTTTGTGATCTCCAATATTCCATGAAGTAAACTGAATATTTGCATCACTAGCTCCAATTAAAGTTGGGTAATCATCAATAAAAACATTATTTCCAAATACCTTTATGTATTTTGGCTTAAAAAATGCTCCGCCCACGCCTAAATTCTTAAATTGTGGCTTTAAATAATGCTTAACATAAATTAAGTTAAGCTTAGTTGAAAATTTTTTTAACCAATATGGTCTATTATCTTTTCTAATAAAATTCTCCTAATAAATATTTATCTTATGATAAAGTAGCAAAAAATACCTATCATTCAAATTGAGCAGCAAATATATCATAGAGTTTAAACATCTTATAAAAATAGGGCTACCTATTTTTGGTTCACAAATGTCATATATGTTGATGAGTGCAACTGATACAATTATTGCTGGTAATGCCAGTTCATCTGATCAAGCTGGTTTAGCAGTTGGTACGGCAATTCTTAATACAGTTTGGTTTTTAATTGCTGGTGTAATTTTTTCCGTCACTCCTATAGTTGCTCAATTATATGGTGCAAAAAAATTTATCGAAATTGGGCATAAATTAAGAGAAGTTCTATGGATTGCCTTCTTTCTTGGTTTCTTTTTGGCATTATTGTTTTTTAATTTAGAATCCATACTTAGAATATTTCCAGCTGAAGACTCTCTCTCAATAATATCGATTAATTATTTAAAGGCTGTTTCACCTGGTATTCTTTTTCTTACTTTATTTA
>MDTE01107324.1_pt1 | contig 29374 bp, 17 predicted proteins | sample 811231 | NCBI WGS metagenome assembly MDTE01 (sample SAMN05326651, study PRJNA326480) | marine metagenome | isolation source: seawater | place: Indian Ocean: Red Sea | collected 2010 | reverse complement strand
TTTCAACAGGATTCTTCCCTCGTTCAGAAACTGGAATTTCTTGTTGTCTTTCTTCAATGGAAACGACGTTGTCTTCGATTTCTAGCAATTCAATTGCTTTGGCTCTCGCTTCAATGACTTTCAAACCTTCTAATGGTCCTGCAATAGATGTCATGCATCCGTTGAGGTCAATCGCTTGGAAAGGCGTTAAACCAAGCTCTCTAAACACAGCGACATCATTTTGATCACCGAATGAACACACCATCAGGATTCCACTTCCAAACTCAGATTTCACAGAAGGATGAGTTTGAATTTCAACGGATTTTTCTCGTCCATTTACGGGCAGTGGTAGTGTGACCTTCTTTCCGATGAGATGTTTGTATCGTTCATCATCAGGGTGGACAACTACGACTCCACACGCGCATATCATTTCTGGCCGTGTTGTGGATATTACGAGTTCTTCACCGTCTTCCGTTTTCCAACGAACATCAACAAGTTTCGTTAACCGTCCAACGCGTTCTACTTCTGCATCTGCGATTGTTGTTCCTTCAACAGGATCGTAGATGTTCGGGCGCAAATCTTCGACGATATCTCCCTTCTTGAAAAGTTCAATAAAAATGGATTGTGTAACTGAACGATAGTCAGGTGCATCAGTCAAGTATTCTGCAGCAAAATCACAAGATAATCCGACGCGAGCAGCAGTTTTACGCATAGCTTGTGTAAATGCCTCTATTGTATCTTTACATAATGACAAAAATTCCTCTCTATCATACGTCTTCATTTTCCGTTTTGTATTCTTTTCAACCGTAAATTCGATGTTGATGCCGTTACGATCTACTCCCCAAGGGAAGTAGACTTCTTTTCCAAGTAGGCGCTGGGAACGCGCTAAAACATCGATCATCGAATATTGAGCTACTGCTCCAATATGCCAAGTTCCTGATGGATATGGTGGTGGTGTATCGATAACAAATACTGGTTTTCCACTGTCAGGCTTAAATCCGTACCGATTCTGGTACAGCTTTTCATCTGCGTAGTGCTCTTCTTGGATTTTCTTCTCGAGGTCTATTGACCATCTTTTTTCTGGAAGTCGTGGAATTCCCATGCTTTACACCGGCCCTGGCCCCTGTAAATGGGGGGGTCCAGTCTCTCCTGTCGATGTAAGTTTTTCAACGGTTCCCTCACATCTCGACGGCAATTCTTTGAATGAAGGACTCGAGGAGTAACTGGGTTGGATGATGTCGGATGACCTCGATGACAAAACTTCTCTCTCAAAAGAGGAAGACATTGGGCGCATTCAGGCACTTGCTGAATACAGTAAAAACAAGATGCGCGTTGCATCAGTTGATATCTCTGCACGAGTAAAAGACTTCAATGCCAAGAAAGCAGTTGACGCAGTCTTGGAAGCCCCGAAAAGGTTGAAAAGAGAATGGCAAAAATCTGGTGCTACTGGTGCAATTACTCGATTTCCAATAGCCACAGTTGCCCTTTTTCTTATGATTACGCTGTATTTTGTCACGACTTCTGGTTTTCTTGATGATACACGATTCGATGATGACCCGAATGAACCTGCTCTCAATGTGAATGGCGATATGGAAGTCTATCTCCCCGATGGGAGTGAAGTCAAAGAACTCATTCGTATGGTGGAAAGAGACTGGACAACCAATGTCATGGTCGTTTACATCGAATCTGATAAAAATAATATTACGGACCAACGTATCCTCCAGGAAATAAGTTACGTTGAGAAGAACCTTAACCCGTACGTATCCGATAACGAAAGCGACGATGTGATTTATATTTTGTCAATTTCAACCGTTTTGAAAGAAATTAATTCGAGTCTTCCACGTGTTCGTGATGCATTCATCACAGAACTTGGAAAACAGTGTCCTTCGGGGCAAGAAGTATGTGAAAATTTTGCAGCGAGTGTCATTACTGCCCTCTCTGCAGGCGATGATCAATTTGCAGGAGGATACGAGATTCCTTCACAAACGACAATCGATTTGATTGTTGGTGAAATGTATGAAAACGACGGCTCACCAACTCCAGGTCTCGATAAATTGGCAAGAAACACAAATCCATGCAGCGCTGCGCCTGGAGATGAGGGTGCTGATGATAACGGATGCTTGGGAGGAGAAGATCTCAAACTCGATCGAGCAATTATGGCCGTGGCTGTCGTAGATACTGTTGAAGCAAAGGACATCATCAAAGCGACTCAAGAACGATTGGATAACATATCTGTTGAAGAACGACCTTGTGAATTTGACCAGAACGGTAATCCTGCTACTACTGACCGATGCACATGGGAAGATCTGGGGCTGAAAATGACACTTACTGGTCCTGTTCCGATTACAAATTCTGTTACTGAATTTTCATTTCGATTGTTTTGGGAAATTTTCCCAATGGCTGTTGTTCTTGTTGCTATAGGATTGTTTGTATTCCATTCAGATTTGCTCCAAGCAGGTATCTCTGGAATTCGTCCAATTCAAGGGCTAAAGGTTGTCATTATCGCAGGATTGCCCACGCTTTGTGCCGTTTTTTGGACGCTAGGAATTATCGGTGCAACGAACTATGAAGTCACCATGACCGTAATTATCGTTGGTCCAATTCTTCTTGCTTTGGGTGTATCGTACGGCCTCCACATCACGAATCGCTACGCTGAGGAAGAAGGGACGCGTTCTGAGAAAATGAAGGCATCAATGCAATCCACGGGTCGGGCTGTATTTTTATCCGCAGTGACCACTGTTATCGGTTTCATTTCTCTTATATTCACTCCGATGGCACCAATAAAAACGGTTGGAATTGCTCTCTCCGGAGGAATCGTGGTTGTCTACATACTAACCATGTTCATGGTGCCAAATCTGACTCTCATTTTGGATTTACGTAAGCCTAAACATCCACCGCTCAAAGTATTCGATACAGCAGTTGATATTCCCGTAAAAAGGAACAGAGGTGTGATTGGCTTTTTCCTCATTCTGGTATTGCTCTCAGCAACGGTTGGACAAGCAAATGTTGAGGAAAACATCGATTTGTTGGGTATGGCTCCAGAAGGAGAACAACCAGTCATTAAGATGAAACAATACAGCGAAGAATTCAATGCTGGCCAGATTGGAATGGTACTGGTCCATGCAAACGTATCAGGAGATATTACTGATAATGATGTGACGAATGACGATCCTGCTCAAAATTTGAAGATAATCGATGGTTTAGAGCGTAATCTCAATACTGTCGAAAACGCTTCTGCTGTTTCTGTTGTGTTTTTGATGAAGGCAACTGGAATAGCGCCAACAATCGATGGCCAGCCCATACTTGCACAACTCGAGGAAACTCCGGGATACAGTTTACTTCCTGAAGATGTACGCAACACATTCGAAATTCTTCTTGACCAACAAGTGACACAAGGTGCAACCTTCTGGGACCTACTCACTACTCCTGAGGAATTTGGACTCCCTGGTTCGACTCAAAGCCAGATTTTCCTTTTGGATGTCTTCTATTCATCCTTGACAAAAGAGATGCGAGAAATTTTCATAAATTCAGATTACGACCGTACTTTGATCTATATCGATATGCCGTTTATTCCTGTCGCAGATACAGCTGTTGCAGTCGAACAAATTAACGAATATTCAGAAGGTTTTCAGGGTACTCATCAAGAACGTGCTGAAAAGTTGACCGGTGTGGCTGCTACTGCCATTGAAGTGAACAAGTTGATTGTTGATTCACAATGGACATCTCTCGGCTTTGCAATAGTTCTCACGTTGATTGTCCTTGCAATTGTATTCAGAGATATACGTTATTCTTTGCTCACGACTTCTCCCGTTATTGCTACTGTTGCATTACAATGGCTGGTCATGTGGCAAATGGATGTGCCATTGTCCCTAGTTACAGTAATGATAGGTTCAATTCTTGTAGGGGTAGGCGTTGACTTTTCGATCCACATTGCAAATCGAATCCGAGAACTTGGAGGAGGTATTGATGCAATTCGATCTGCTGCAGTTGGAACCGGTATGTCGTTGTTTGAGGCTGCAGTCGTCACCTCGCTTGGAATGTTTACAGCGTATCAAATTCCAATACCTGAGATTAAACCGTTCGTGACGGTTATTCTTATTCTGCTTTGGGTTGCCGCAGCGAGTGCTTTGCTCCTACTGCCAGCGATTTTTGTGACTCTAGAAAAGTTTGGAATTGGTGTTGTCGGGGGGCCATCGAGAATGTCAAAACGATTAGGGCTTGGTAAAATCAAAGCAGATGATCCGGATGTGCTCGAAGCCGTTCTTGTCGTTGAATCGAAGAACAAAGAAGCGTGGTGAAGGTAAGCAAAGGGATAAGACCTGTGTGCCAATCAAAGAGCATGGTCAAGTATTGGTTGATGAAATCAGAACTCGATGTTTATCCCTATTCGCAATTGGTTGCGGATGGTAAGACGCATTGGGATGGCGTCCGTAATTATCAGGCAAGAAATATGATGCGTGATGATATGAAAATCGGCGACATGATCCTTTATTACCATTCAAATTGCAAACCGCCCCATGTTGCTGGAATTGCTCGAGTTTGTCGTGAAGGATACGGGGATTTTACATCATGGGATGCCTCATCGAAATATTTTGACGAGAAATCAACGCCAGAGAACCCACGATGGTTCATGGTAGATATCGAACCGGTTTGTGAACTTGCATCAATTGTTGCATTAAACGCAGTTCGCGAAGAGCCCAATCTATCAGAAATGTTGCTCATACGTAAGGGTCAACGCCTTTCAATTCAACCTGTCCAAGAACACGAATTCCAACACGTATGCCAGATGGGTGGTGTTGATTTTTCACAACTTTAGCGGTGAGATTGATGAATGAAATTCATGCAACAGAACGGTCACTTAGCATCGAGTACGCGATACGTGATGTTGTTGTTCCAGCTACTGAATTGGAATCACAAGGACATACAATTCTGAAGTTGAATATAGGTGATCCCATTGCTTATCCTGGGCTTCCTACTCCTCCTCACATGGTCGAAGCATTCGCTGAAGCTTTACGTGATGGAAAAAATGGCTACTCGCCTTCCTACGGATTGCCTGAACTTCGTCAGGCCATTGCTAATGATGAATCCAGTAAAGGTTGGAAGGCTACATTAGATGACATTTACGTTTGTCATGGAGTTACAGAAGCGTTGCAAATTCTGTTTCAAGCTACCTTGCAAGATGGAGATCAGGTCCTGGCACCAGGTCCCCACTACCCGCCATATATGGCATATCCGCAAATGTACGGTGCTGAGACTATCGAATATCGGCTGGATTCGAGGGGCGGTTGGTCGCTTGATTTTGACGATATAGAGTCAAAGATGAGTGAACGTGTTCGGCTTTTTGTTCTCATCAATCCAAATAATCCAACAGGTGCAGTTGTGGGTCAAGAAGAAATCAATCGTTTGTTAAAAATCCTCGAGGGTTGGCCAAATTGTATTCTCGTGGCTGATGAGATTTATGATGGTCTTGATTTTTCGAACAAGCAAGTCAGTGCTGCAAGCCTATCGAGCAGCGTTCCAGTTGTGACAATGAATGGCGTCTCAAAAGTCTACTACGCACCAGGTTGGAGAATTGGGTATATGGCACTTCATGACCCGAGTTCCGTTATGGATTCTGTACGCGATGGTATCGAACGGATTCTCCGTTCCCGTTTGTGCGCATCAACACCTGCTCAACTTGGATTTTTAGCGGGTCTTGAGCAAGATCGTTCATGGATGCAGGACTACAAAACAACCGTACAGGAAAGAAGGAATGTTTGCCTTGACCGAATTTCAAAAATCGAAGGTTTGGAAGTTGAAATCCCAGAGGGCGCTTTTTACATGTTTGTACGCTTAACCGATGATAAATGGAAAGATAATGATAAACAATTTGTTCTTCAATTACTTCATGAAGAACACGTTCTCCTCGTACACGGATCAGGTTTTAGTAAGGACAAGGGAAAAGGTCACGTTCGACTTGTATTTTTGCCCGATATTCCGACTCTCAACACTGCCTTTGACAGGATTGAATCGTTCCTGAAAAGGCATCGAAATGTATGACGTTTGGCGGCGAAGTATTCATGATGAATAATCTCAGCCTTGGTACCATGCGGAGGATCTTTTTGGCGTCATCACTGGCGTTGCTGATCTCCATTCCAAACGTTTCCGCATCAACTGTTGCCAAACCAACTGAGTTTGATGTTGTCTACCTTTACCCACTTTTACTCGCTTTGTTTATCGCAGCACTGCTTTGGAAATTCTTTGTACCACGTCAGTTATCTGCCCTTCAGGTCGCTTTTGAGATTGACGATAATTTGTATGAAGTACATCGGTTGACACGGAATGTTGATGATGCAAGAAAATTACTCCAGCAAGGACGTGTAGCCTTCGGTGTCGGGTTGTATATGATGGGGATGTTAGGTGTCCTATTGTTAATTTCAGAACTTCTCTTCCAACCGGATACTTATTTCGAACCTAATTTGTGGATTATCGGATTGTTTGTTTTGGTACCCATTCTCATCTCGCCTTGGGAAACTATGAACGCACAGTTAGCGGGCAAGGGTGAGACGAGAATAGGAACAACGACTCTTAGTACAGGGATTCGCCGAATTCTTACGCTGAGCATATTGCTTACAGCCACTGGCATCACTGTAGTTTATGGGATGAATCAAAACAATGGCACAATCACGCCAGTCTGGTTAGCTATTACCATGCTCGTTTTCATGGCTCCCACGATTCTGGCATACGGTCGAATCATGGGTGCGTCTTGGAACATGCTCCTTGTCAACAAATGGAGAACTGCAAATGGAAGGAGAAACCCTATTGATCCTGACAAACCATCCTTTGTAAATCGACTATTTTCGTTACTTCTTGTTCTCTTCCTCATCACGATGCCAATTACAGCACTCAATGGAATCGTCACTGTATTCCACGTGCTTTACAATAGCCCTGACAATGCGGAAGAAATTCTAAACTTTGGTGGAATTATTGGACACTCAATTTATGTTCGAATTGATTTAATTTCTGAATTCCTATTTCACTGGGAATTCATTAAATCAATGCCACAGTTTTTGTCGTTTTATCTCTCATTAAACATTGCGATTGTTGGTCTAGCATTTATCTTTGAGCTTACACGGAACTTGATTCTTGGTGGTCAAACTTTCGGAGGAATGTTTGGGGTGACTTTGGACACACCGCGAGAAATCCGAACAGAAGAATCAGCTCAAGGTCGACAAATTTCATTTGCATTTGCTGGTTTTTCAGGATACACCGTTCTCTTGCTCATTCTTGTTTGTTACAAAGAATTTGGGGATTTGATGCCATTTACCTCGGATTTGGAAAATCGAGGTTTCAATGAAGAAATGCGTCTTTTGGCGACGTGGATGTTTATCGCTGTTGGAAATGCTGTCTTTTTGTTCACTTGGTTGTTGTCAATAGCACAACTTTCTCCTTTGCGTCAAATTCGTTTTGATTTGGATCCAGAGGAACGCCGTGAAGGTGCAGTCATGTTAGCGGGGGGGGATTGGATGCGAGAATACATCGACAATGCCGCCCTACAGGAGGATATTGATAGTTTGATTCGATTTCAAAAGCAGGACATTGAAGGAGACCAATCACTGGTTCGACACGAGAAAGCTCGAGCGAAGATGTGGGAATGTGCAATTCGTGGACTCTGGCCTAAAGCAATCGAAGAGTCGAAAAAAGTACTTGCACAATCGGGAGGCGATGATGATGAGGCGCGAATGCTTATCGCAACTGGATACATCGCCACCCGCCGTCTTGACGCAGCAAGAGGTGCTTTACGTGGATTGCAACAACCTGAAGGGTACGATGAGCCTGAATTACTTGCATTTATGTGTGAATGGATCGATCCTTGGCATGGCAGTGTCGATGAAGATGACTTGTGGGACTGGGAAAACAATTCAACGATTGATCACTTGAACGAAAAAATGCGAATGTTGCGATATTGGTCCCCTTCATTCTCCAAAGAAGCAATCCAGCACAAGGATAGGATTTCACTCATTTCGACTATTTCCAATGTCGCTACGCTTCGAATGCAACGGCGACATGAGGATGCACTGGAGTTAGCATTGGATGCCGTCAAGCAAGATCCTCTTGGTGTACGGCCACGGATTGCTGCCTCATTGTGTCTCCTTGACCGAGGTGATTGGCATCAAGCATTATCAATTTACAAGGAACTTCGAGAAAGTGATGTCAACGACCCACGTGTCAAGGCCTTATCTGTCATTTTAGGTTACGAAGCAGATACTGAAGATATCGAGGTATCTCTCGTTCTAGAAAAGGGTAAATCCTTACGTCGTTGGCTTGATGATGCTCCAGTCAATCCTGTGGCCGGTTTAGCAACAAAAGGTGGGATTGATGAAGCTATTAATGCAAATGTAATGATTGTGAATCATGAAGCTGTACGTCGAGGAATGACTCCTCGCTATTCAACCTCGTTATTCAACCGAATCATTCAATTCATGCTCTTGCCAATGATCTTTATCATAATCGGCATAGGACTGGATTCTGTATATGGGGCTGCTGAAGGTTCAGTTGCTACTGCGACGCTATTTATTGTGCAAATTGGTTTGCACCGATTTAATCGTCAACAACGAAAGCAAATCAAGCATCGCGACCAACGCTCGTTGATAGAATATGCCAAGATGATGAAGCGCTCGAAGGTAAAGCCGAGTAGAGAAAACATCCCTGTCGGAACCCATCTTCTTCTTTCAGGCATTTTGGTTACCGTTAACGGAGTGGTGCTTGACATTGGATTACCTGGTTGGTTAACCGAACGACTTCCAAAGGATTCGGATAAGACCATTCGTTCGCGGCTCAAACGTAATGCGCTCTCAATTTCGAAAAACAGGCCAAGTAAACTTTCAATTCTTACATCTGGATGGTGGCTGAAACGTCCCAAGGAAGAGGATTCGGATACGCCTGCACTTGAGCGTTTGATTGGCCCTGTTGCATATCGTGGACGACAGACGATGGTCCAAAACAAAACAACGAGGCTAAACAAATCAACCAGCATTGGTCCTAGTAAAACCCCTGTTGCAGACCTAAATCTCTCGAAACGAAATGTTCCTACTCATACAATTGCAAGCGAACGTTCAACTTATTCAGGACCACGTAGACCTGGTAGACGTCCTAACTGAACGGACTTGTTCACAGACTTCATGAACCTCTTTACAGTCCAGGAAATATGGCAACACCTACGCCACGTGAATCTGTCAATGCTGTCTTAGCTGCTTCAAATCAAAGCGCAAAATTATACGGCCAAGGCCTTGGTATGATTGCATCAGAGAATATTATTTCACCGAACGTTAAACGTGCAATTAATTCCGATCTTCATGGACGGTACGCTGAAGGATTGCCAGGAAAACGATATTACCAGGGATGTGATGATTTTGACAAAATTGAAGATCTGGGGATTCATCTCGCCAAAAGCGTGTTTAAAGCAAATTTTGCGAACATTCAATCGACTTCAGGAACAGTATCAAACATTGGTGCATTGAAGGCTTTGGCAAAACCTGGTGATTCAATAACAGCAGTTTCTACTGCAGATGGAGGGCATATCTCCCATGCCCGTATGGGTGCGGTTGGATTGCGAGATCTCAATGTTTCAACATACCCTTGGGATGAGGATAGAATGGAGCCGGACATTGATGCCTCTTGTCAATTGATACGAGAACTCCAACCCAAAATTGCACTAGTTGGACAATCTGTTTTTCTATTTCCAACACCTTTGAAAGAGTTGGCGGATGCTGCGCATGAGGTCGGCTCAACTGTCATGTATGATGGTGCGCATGTTCTTGGCTTGATTGCCGGTGGAGTCTTTCAAGATCCACTCCGAGAAGGCGCTGATGTGATGACTGGTTCGTCACACAAGACCTTTCCTGGTCCACAGGGGGGCTTTTTACTCTCATCGAGTGATGACGAAACGTTCCACAGGCGATTAAACAATGCTATGTTCCCTGGTGTTTGTTCATCTTATCACCTTCATCATGTGGCAGGTAAGGTTGTAGCACTTGCCGAGTTTGAAGCATTTGGGAAGGCATATGCAAGCGACATTGTACGAAACGCCAAGGCCTTCGCAGAGAATTTAGCATCGGAAGGATTCGATGTTCTAGCAGAATCTCGAGGTTACACCGCATCGCATCAAGTTTTAACACGTCACGGTGAAATTGATTCTGGTGCTGGAGCTATGGCTGCCAAAAAATTAGAACGTGCAGGAATTATTACCAACATGAACATGCTTCCTGGAGACTCGAAAGCTATGACGCCTTCAGGACTAAGGTTAGGCGTTCAGGAACTTACCCGTGTAGGGATGGGAGTTAATGAGATGGCAGAAGTGGCCTCCATGTACGCTCGAGTTTTGATTCATGACGAAGATCCGAAACTGGTTCGAAAAGATGTTCAACATTTGAAATCAGATTTTCAGCATGTTCATTATTGCTTTGATGGTGAAACCATGCCTGCATACGAAGGGATGTGAAGTACATCTCAGCGCCCCATGGTTTGCGATATTCTCCCTCCTTTGGCCTCATCCACCACGATTTACTTGGCGATGTCATAGTTTGGAGACAACATGAATTGCAGACATGGTGGAACAATTTTGAGCCGATGTTCAATCATCCACTTAGCAGAATGTTCGTAAATGCGTTTATCGATTCGCTCGAATTTAATGAAACACTCGACTATAGCAAAGGAATCTTTCGTAAGAAAAAGTTCAACTCTGAAGTGAATCAAATCTGTACAACTCTTGGTTGGGGCAGGGTCAACTTACGTGAACGGTTGATTTTGAACAGCGCAAATCAACTTCTTTCTGTGGCTCTTGGTCAATATGCCATTGAATGCTACGATCAAAAAAGGTACAAGGTGCGGTGGACGGAGCCTCGGCCAAAAGTAGTAGAAATTGAACTGGAAGAGACAACAAACCTACCTCCTCCGAAAATTCAGAATTCTTTTCCATGGTCAAAAGATGTTGGAAAAAATGAGCAGGAAATCTCGACCCTATCCTTCGAGCAACATTCTGATTGTAGTCTACGACTTGAGGGTGAACGGGTCCTCATCATACCAGTAAATGGTTTTGAACGCTTTTTTTCCTCTTGTTTAGCATACATACCTGATTCTCCCCACGAATGGCTTGATTCAAATGATACATTCGATTCCTCGTTAGAAAATCTCCTCGCTACCATAATTCAATCGATTGCGTTGATGTTTTTGTCTTCTGAACGACCAGTGTACATCATCGATGAGACGAGTTGGTCAGCTTACATCGAACACTACCTTGTCGAACGTGGATGGGGCAATGTAACTGTTCTTGATTACAACATTACGACCTACGAACTTCAGTTATCCGTCCATGGAAGTAAAATTTTCCCACTGACTCTCGGGATGATATGCGGGATTTGGGAACGTGCTCACGGTCGTACCTGCAAAATGCGGATTGAACGAAAAAATGAAATTTTTTTCATCCGAATTCAATCATTTCTTGAATATCAAAACAATTAATCAGCGTGCAATTTGAGGGTTTTGAAATGAGCAAAGAAGGTCAAGGTTCATAACCGAACCATGTCGTCGTTGTATTAGTCAACACGCGGAGGCTACATTCTATGGTACTCAATCACAACCAAATGGCTTATGCTGCAATTATTTCAACACTTATTTTTGGTTCACTTTTTGTCGGAATTAGTGGTTTCTATCAAACCTCTTCGGGGGTTGGAGATTTTGATAGCGCAGCGGAAGAAAAGCTCAATGACGGTGGCGAAATAACTTCTGGAGAAGCGATCGATTCTGACGATGATGGTCTCCCTGATGTTCTTGAATCACAATATGGAACGCTGGTAGACGATCCCGACACAGATAACGACGGGATGAGTGATGGCTGGGAGGTTGACCATGGTCTTGATCCACTCGATAGTGGTGAAGCTGAATCTGAGGAGGAAGAATCTGGTTCAACAAACACAGCGGATGATGCTGAAGTGGTGAACGAAAGTGATTCCACACCCGACCCAACTCAAGGTAAATATGGAGATCCAGATAACGACGGCCTAACCAACGAACAAGAAGAGGAATTGGGAACCGACCCTCAACGAGCTGATACGGACAATGATGGGTTGAATGATCGCTGGGAATCATTGTACACTCAAAATGTCTCTTCACCAGATGGAACTGTGACACTCTTCAATCCACTTTCTGGAAATTGGGACTGCACACTGTTGAATGGTCCACTTGCACAAACCCTTGCTGATGTTCTCGAAGGATTTGAAGGAGCACCAACCTGGGAGGAACTGAAAAATCCGCTTGGTAAATATTCGTGTGATCAAGTTCTCGATTTTGATGACGACGGTCTCCTCAACTTCCAAGAGGAATCCTACGGCACAAACCCCGCATCTGAGGATTCAGATAACGATATGTTGCCTGACATCCTTGAGGTAAATAACGCAAATATGATTCTTGATTTCCAACTTGGTTCCTCTTGTGGTGAACCTGAAATAAAGCCGATTTCGCAACGAGTTCCTACCGTTGCTCCATTTGCTGATGAGGTCAGTGCATCTTGGTTTTTGTCCGACATGGATGGAGATGGTTATTTGAATGGGCCAAGTGATTGGGATACAGATGGTGACGGGATGCCTGACGGGTTTGAGTACTGCTTCTCACAAAGAAACAATCACCCATTTGCTCAGTCAAACGTTCAGAAAGCCAATGCTGAGCGGTTGAACCCATCGAATGCATCCGATGGTTACAGCGATTGGGATGATGATGGACTCAACAATTTAGAAGAATACCAGGTTGCGCTCAAATTTGGATTGACGAATGGACTTCCTTCCTTCACATCTCCTTGGACTGAAGATACCGACCAAGATGGAATGCCTGACGGTTGGGAAGCAACACAATACAACAGAACCACGCTTGAGTATCCATTGAATCCTCGGAATGCGAGCAATGCGAATGAAGACATCGATTTTGATGGATGGGATTCTGATGGGGACGGAGACGTGGTTTTCGATGAACTCATTCTAACAACAACAGTCGTGGATGTTTACGTCCAGAAAGGTGACTATGTTATAGCAAATTCAACAGTCGCTAAAGCTCAATACACGCTTGGAGGTGGAAATAAACAGACTGTATATCTGGTCGCTCCTGTTGATGGATATGTTTACCAGATCAATGTTGCACCAGGGGATCAAGTTGAATCAAGACTCTTTGTTTGGATGAATGTCGTCGAGGAATCTGAGAGGTTCACCAATATCATGGAATACGAGGCACGATTTGATGCAAATGGCAATCCATCTGGTCGTTCAACAGATCCTACACACGGTGACACGGACCTCGATGGTCTACTCGATGGTATCGAAGTTGGTGGTTGGGAAATTCTTGTCGTTAACCGTGGCGTACAGCCTACATGGGTAGTGTCCGACCCGGGCCTTGCAGATACAGATTCGGATGGTCTGTCCGATTATGAAGAATTCTTATCGACGTGCGATGGCCAGGGCTCCAATGCTTCAAATGTGGATACGGATGGCGATGGGGAAAGCGATCAACAAGAAGTTATGCTCGGCTATATCTTCAATGGAGAACAGTATTTCACATCAGCATGTATGTTTGATACAGATAACGATGGTTTAGAAGATGGTGAGGAAGTCATCGCTGGTGCAGATAATTTCGTCACTCATGCTAACAACTCTGATACGGATAATGATGGTCTTATTGATGGAAATGAAATTCTATTCATACCTCGGCCATTCCAACATGAAACGAACCCTCTCATCAATGATACAGATGCAGATGGAATGTTGGATGGATGGGAAATGCAGGTGAAGTCCACCGAAGATAATACGAATTCTCACTCGCTTTGGGTTGCAATATCGAATTGGGATCGTCCAGGTTGTACCCAAAGCTCATCGAACAGTTGCCTGATGGAGCCAGGTGGCTATGTTTGGATTAACTGGCTCGGCGGGTTCCAACTCCAGAAAAAATATGAGGTCCATGAGATGAATTTATCAGGATTCGACATGCCTGCCAATTCCTTGTGTGATGGATGCAAAGGACGGTGGGCACTCGACCCATCACTCAATTCTCTAAAAGATGACACATATGACGTCGACAATGATACATTACCGAATGGAGCTGAATCACCAACAAATTGGAATACGAACCCAGTTGATGACGATACTGATGGCGATATGTTGCCTGATGGGTGGGAAGTGAAGTATTCCTACGAAGCCATCAACAACAATCTTGTGGATAACGCCACCGTGAATGCTTACGGTGCCCGTGGCGTAATGGATCCCTCGATGGCAGATAGTGATCTTGATGGAATAAATGATGGAGAGGAAGATCCTGACAATGATGGGTTGAATCGAACTGGCCTTATCAAGAAGTATTGTCCTGGTTACAATGATTCAACCAATGCGGATTGCAACATCGACCCCGATACTCCAGATGGGATGAAATTCTACAATAATCTAGAAAACTATACCAATTTTGAAGAATTCCAAAACGGAACGAATCCTGTAACCAATGATACCGATGGTGATGCATGGGAAGACGGTCCTGAAGTTTACTACATGGACCATGATGATGATGGTATGGCTACGGGATGGGAGTACCACTTCGAATTCGATCCGTTTGATGGTGCCGATCGTCTTGTTGACAGCGATGGGGACGGCCATACAAATTACTGTGAATTCAAGTGGGATACAAATCCACGTAATCCGGTAAGCTTCCCTGGTCAAGGTGAATTGTGCGATCCATTTGAAGGTCAGTAATTATGTTGGTTAGAAACAAAACAACAACTCTGCTTGTTTTGTGGATTATGCTTGTACCGTGTGCTCAAACAGCTCTTGCTCAAGACACGCATTCGACAATACCAACAATCGAATTCAATCAAGAGGATGGTTCCCACTTTAATTCAGAAGTAAACATCTCTGGTCGTTCAACAGTTCGACTATCGTCAATGGAAATCCGGATATGGAATATCTCTATGCCTGATCAATGGTCTCTCATAGCCTCCAACCTGTATCTTGATTCAGTTGTACCCTATACTGATACTGAATTAAATTCAACAATGTGGTCATGGCATCACACATTTGATTTGGAGGACGTGCATTGTACATGTTATGTTGAACTTTCCCTAATGGAGCAAACCGACTTAGTTTCGTTTGGAATTGTTGTCTATGTTGGTAATAATTATCATCGCACAGTTTTGCAACAATCCTCTTATGCAACATCATCCGAAATGTATTCCACTCAAATTTTCAACACCAACTTGTTGAATCTAGATTATAATGTGATCTTTCCACCTTCTTTAACCGAGACAGTTGCTCTTGAGTTGACCATATTGCCACATGTCCGTTTGTGCCAAGTCGCCAACGGGATTTGTTTGGATGAATATGTATCACTCTCTATCCAAGAGGTTGTTTTTGAAAATGATCTGCAAATTGTAGTCGATGTTGATAGCAACCAAGTTGCCGATGGAATGTACTCAATGCAAGTGCAAATTCAAGATCAATTCTTAACCTTCTCGAACAATTTGACAAATTATATCCTCATTGATCAAAATGCTCCTACAGTCAGATTGAACTCTGTTGATTCTGTGTTCGAATCAGAGTCTATCGTAGTTGATATTGATATTGATGACAGTTACAGTGGTTCAAGTTATGTCACCACCTGGACCATTACTGAACCCAATGGTACACAACGAACTGTATCTGAAACAGAACTGCTTGTTGATAATCGACTTGAATTTCAAGCAATGTCTTCGGGAACTTACAGAGTCAATGCACTGGTCCGAGATTTAGGTGGCCATTTTGTTGTTGTGAATCAAAATATTTCTGTTGAGAATGTTCCGCCAACCGCAGAAGTGAGGTATGATGGTTTTCTTGTGACAGATGGTTCTACTGTTACGATTACTGATTCAAAAAGTTGGGTTTTTAGTGCAAATGAATCAACGGATACAGAAAATGATCGAGCAAAACTGGAGTATTATTGGTTTGTTGATGGAAAGGCACTCTTGAGTGGTCAATCTTACCTCTCTGCATTCGAGATGGAAGCATCTGGGTACAGTGAAATACGCGTTGAAGTCATTGATGATGATGGGACTTCAATGAATATATCATTTTTTGTTACGCAACAAAATTTGGAGTCAACATCTATGGAAAGTGAAACCACATTCATCTCTGCTGTAGTGGTTCTCTCTGTCGTCTCTATTGCTGTTGCTGTTTATTTGTACCGACGTTCGAAAGCTGACAACAACTCAGATTTTGTTAAATGGACCGAACGTGGTGAAGAATCAAAGAATTGATTAAAAAACTGTGACGTTTGGAGAATATTGTGAGTACTATGTTTGATAGAGCATTCCAGTCCTTGCCTGAAAAACCCTCTGAGATTGCAAAGGAGGTGTATCGAGAACGGCAAAAGCGTCTATTGTCCCAACTTGATATTGACGATTTGGTCATAATCTCCTCTCTACCAGAAGCTACGCGCAGCAATGATGTTCACTATCCATATCGGTCTTCAAGCGATATGCTTTATCTCAGTGGCTGGACAGATCCAGATGCGACATTAGTATTCTATCACGATGGAGAGGGGTGGATTTCTCATCTATTCGTACAACCAAAAGATACTCTGATGGAAATTTGGGAGGGTCGTCGTCCTGGTGTAGAAGGCGCATTGGCCCATTGGCCAGTAGATAGAGCAGATTCTTCAAGTGAAATGTTGATTCATTTAGAGAAATTCCTAGAAGTTGCGGTCCGAGTGCATCTTCGCACCGGAATTAATGAGGCGATCGATGGTCTTGTTCGAAATGCGGTTGAAAAACGTGACAGAAAACGTCAACATTTTGGTACAGGTCCAATCAGTATCGAAGATCCAAGTCGCCGTATCGCAGAAATGAGATTGCGAAAATCTTCGGAGGAAATCAAACAAATGCGATATGCTGCTGAAGTTTCTGCGAGAGCCCACGAATTGGCCATGGCAGCGAGTAGGGACGGAATACATGAGTATCAAATTCAATCAATCATTGAGGGATTCTTTGTGTATGGTGGAACCAGTGGTTGGGCTTATCCATCGATTGTTGGTTGTGGCGAAAATGCCACAATTTTGCACTATACTGTAAACAATTCTCCATGCAAAGGGGACGAAATTATTCTCATTGATGCTGGTGCAGAGTACAATGGTTATGCTGCCGATATTACGCGTTCATGGCCTATTGGAGGAGTTTTTTCAGAGGCACAGAAAGAAATCTATGAAATTGTTCTTGATGCTCAAGAGAAGGCAATTGATGCGTGCAGGCCTGGTAATCCATACAACATGCCTCATGAAGTGGCTTGCAAAGCTCTTGCAGAGGGATTAATTCGTTTGGGAGTCATTACCCAAAATGTTGAGGAAGCTGTCAAACTTGAGACTGGTGAATTACGAAAATGGTACATGCACAATACTGGTCATTGGCTTGGTCTTGATGTCCATGACGTTGGAACATACAAACCAGATGGAACACCACGTCTACTCGAGCCAGGTATGGTGCTTACAGTTGAACCAGGACTCTATTTTGGAGCTTGGCGCCCAGATGTAGAATGTCCGGAACGATATGCAAATATTGGTATTCGTATCGAAGATGATGTACTTGTTACTGAGGGTGATCCTGACGTTCTCACTGCATCGTGTCCAAAAACAATTGATGATATTGAACGAATTGTAGGCTCGATGTGAGGTGGCCTCATGGCTTGGGATGAAATTTTGCAACGTGTTCAGTCATCGAAAGAAATTTTTCGCCTCACTGAAAAGGAATGTATTGAATTGTATGATAAAGCTCCTCTTCATTCCTTAATGGCTGCTGCTCATCATCGAAGAATACTTCACAATCCTAGCAATGTAGTAACATATCTTGTCGATCGCAACATCAATTATACGAATGTATGTACAATCAACTGTCAATTTTGTTCGTTTTATCGACCTCCAGGTCACCAAGAAACTTACACCCAATCCTATGACGAAATTCATGAGAGGATACGGGAACTTGAAGAAATAGGTGGTTCTAGAATTTTAATGCAAGGAGGTGTCAACCCTTCACTTGATTTTGACTGGTACATTGAACTGATCAAAGAATTACGGGAACAACACCCTGATATTGACTTGGATTGCTTTTCACCAATCGAGATTGAAGGTATTTCTGAAGTGACTCAACTAACAACCAATGAAGTATTGATTGAGCTCAAGAACGCAGGAATGCATGGCTTGCCTGGTGGAGGTGCAGAAATGCTGGTTGATAGTGTACGCAAAGATGTATCACCAAAAAAAGGTCATCCAGACAATTGGCTTCGAGTTATGCGCGAAGCACAACTTCTCGGATTGACGACAAGTGCTACGAATGTGATAGGATTTGGCGAAACGAATGCTGATCGAATTGCTCACCTCGAAAGAATTCGATCACAACAAGATGATGTCTTAACTTCAGGAAAGTCTGGATTTACTTCGTTTATCGCTTGGCCAGTTCAATTAGAGACCAACACTTTTGGAAAACGTAATCGAGGGCAGAACAAATTCGAACGTGGTGCAGGTTCGAGTGAATATCTTCGTCATGTCTCGATATCCCGTCTTTTTCTTGATAATATCAATCACATTCAAGCCTCGTGGCCAACCATGGGAATGGGTGTTGCACAAATGGCCCTTCTCGCAGGAGCAGATGATGCTGGTTCAACCATGATGGAAGAGAATGTCGTTTCTGCTTCTGGTACAACCAAATTAAGTGCAACCGAATATGAATTACAATTATCAATACGCCGTTCTGGATTTATACCTCGGCGGAGGAATAGTGATTATGACCTTCTTGTTACACCAGACGCACTGGATGAATCACCACAAGTAATCTGCGAACCACCGCATCAGATCGTTGAATTGGTGTAAAATACAACCCAAATTTCAGCAACAATGTTTCTGCCGCCTTTATTTGATTCTCCTGTTGGATTGTATTCCTGATTATTGTACAATCCTCGATACGTTAGTTCATTATTTTGGCCGTTTAATTGAACCCAAGAAGTAATATCAAAACTCCACTGTTTTACGTCTTGGCCTGCACACCATCCTGCTCGACCATATGGCCATGAACCATATTGATTCGCAACGACTCCATTGTCTATTTCATTCTCACAGCCTGTTGTAGAATACACGATTGGATGCCACTCATAAGTATGATGGGAATCAAGATAGTAATGGTGCTGATGGTCGCAAAATTCAGCACAATTTGCATCATCTTTATCGAATCCATGTCCAGTGATTGTAGCAACAATTTCAACTCTTGTCGTTTCACTCGGAACCGTGAAATTCAGGCTACGAACGTAACGACTTTCATTATTGTATGTGCCATCAAACTGGCCGCCATTGAATCCAAAAGTTGCATCAAATGCTCGCTCACCACTACCCCAGTTAGAGAACAAGAATTTGATTGTCATATCTCCTTTGTTCGCTCCTTTGTATCGAAACCTTCGTTCCTGATCATCGTCTAACATGAATAAATATGGGCTAATATCCGTTAACCAACGTCCTTCACGACCATAGGTTGTTATCCAACGCATGAATTCGGTTCCACATTTCGAAGAATTATTTTCATCGCAAATATAGAGATGTGCGAGGTAATCCCACTCATGACAACCTCCATAACTTCCATCACTTTTCTGATATCGGTTACTCCTTTCTTCACATGCATGTTCATGGAACACTTCAAGTGTATCGTAAGAACTCAAATTATTTGGTAAAGAAAAGCTAGCATTACGATATGAATTGTGGTTCGCACCCCAACCGCCTGAATGACGCTCAAAATCGTAGAGTGTTACGACGTCGACACCAGAATCTTGCATTCGAATTTCAGGCTCAAATTCAGCATTCCATTGATGGGGTTCGTAGGAATAATGGAATGGATCATTTGTTTGTGAAACCCATGCATAGATTGACCCTGTATCACGAGCCCTTTGAAAACGATCAATACCCATAAAGAATGGATTGTTGAAATTTGATATCATTTGACCCAATCCTCCTTGGATGTTGCTTGCATCCATGTCAATGTAATGTATTCTATCCTCCCATTTTTGCTCTTCATTTGGATTCAAACGTGATTCAACATCAGCCTTTCGAGAGATGACATCATTGTGGTAGGATGTATCAAATGAGCCATAAAATAAATGAGTATTATCTGGCAGATTTCTTATGAAAGTACCTGGATTTGTGGACCATGTTCCTGAATTCGAATTACCATTACTGTCCGTGAATTTGAACATGAAAAGATAGACATCGGTACCTGTCCATTTGTTTTGGAAGCTGAATGTTCCATCAAGAGTCGGAATTGTAAATGAAGGAACAACATCCATTGGTCCATTGACTGAAGTACCTGAAGTCCATTGAATTGGTTTTTGTACAATTGCACAACCCTCAGTATCAATTGACCATTTTTCAGGGCTGTTTGGGCAGATGTCAACATTAGCGAATACTCCATCATCATCGATATCTGCACATCCGGCAGTATTCACTTGCAATCCTGTTGGGGTACCTTCACATTCATCGAGCAAATCATTTACTCCATCTTCATCTGAATCCCGTTCAATAGCGGCACATCCATACTGGTCAACATCGATTGCATCGATTGGTGTTGTTGGACACATATCGAGAGGAAAACCTGTAGCATTGACATCATTCACGTTATCGTTATCATCATCATTGTCTTCTGTAGAATCAAAACATCCATCCATATCAAAATCAGTTTCTTGATTCCTTTCAAATTGCCAGTTTGATCGGCCTTTTGGACAAAGGTCAGTTGCGTCCAACTCTCCATCGTTATCATCATCAAAGTCTTCGAGCACATCCTCGCATCCATCTTGGTCCCAATCATTGTATAGATTTGCAGCCCAATTCACCTCTCCATCCAAGCAAGCATCATCCGAGTCTGGTATTCCGTCACCATCATCATCATCATCGGCTATATCATCATTGCATCCATCTTGGTCTCTGTCGTTTTCTGCAGTGCTTATCCAGCCTATGGTAGAAGCACAACCGTCATTGGAGTCTAGGATGCCGTCATTGTCATCGTCATCATCTTCATCAAAATCTCGACAACCGTCTTGGTCGGCATCGCTCCTTGAATTTGAAGCCCAACCATCAGCTTCTCCAATACCCTCCGGGCAGTTATCCATTTCATCTACGATTCCATCCCCATCTATGTCATCACTTGCTTCAACAATCACCGATATGTTACGCATAGATTCAACAAGCGTATATTGACCGCATTGTGCGAAAAGTGAAACATTGAATGTTTCCGTTCGAAGATCCAATTCATCAAGGATGAATGAGAATGAACCGTCCGATTGAAGCGGAAGAGCGTTAGATGTTAGTGACAAGTCGTCTTCTTGGACAATAAATTCTGCTTTGCAAGTGTCTATACTCTGATGCAGAACTTGTCCTTGTACAACAATTATTGAGGATTCAACTACGATGTACTGCGGTGCAATAATCGAAATACTCCCCTCATCAGGAACTAGAACATTGACCGTGTTTGACAAGTAGATGTCCTCTCCTTCAGATGGTCGAATCAGAACATCAAGAGTATACAGTCCCGGTGAATTTGGTTGGAAAACAATCGAGATGTATGTCGGTTTGGAACTATAACTCCAATCTGTTGGATTGATTGAAATGTTATCCTTTCGAATTTCTGCAACGATTTCATACGTTCCCTCGCCGGTCGTTTCAAGTAGAATCATCCATTCGTTCAATTGTCCAATTTCACCAATTCCAGTATTTTGTTCCCATGTTGCTAGGATTGTGTATGGAATCGGAATGGCCTCGGTCTGCTCATCTTCTGAATCTGAATTCGTATCTGCGGCACCAAAACAACCAGAACACATCAACATCGATAGGAAAAGAGCCATGAACGTCTTGTTGCGCATGACTGTTACAACAGGGTCAAGAACATGAATCTAACGTTGTCCAATATAGAGTTGTTCAGTTCGTGGATCATTAATTTCAAGCTCATCCAGACAAACTTCTTGATTAGCAAATTGAACTCGTATGGGACAAACCCAAAGCAATGGCATTTGCTTTTCTCTTTTTATCTTCAGTATAAATTCCCAATGAAATCGATGGAGACTGGTGTTTACGGTTCCTGGCCAGAGATCACTCGGAGGTGAAAGTGAAAATGTGCCGTCATCATTTATCTTTGCTTGACCACCCTCTGCTGAAAATCGCATAGGCCGTAAAAAGACACCTCCCTGAATATCTTGGCGTTCGAGAGGGGCATCCTCACCTCCCGCGGTACCATCATCAAGCCCAGATGCCCAATGATGAGGCAGTGGTGTAGATAGGCCGATGGGTGGTTGAGAATTTGCTGCTGACTCTGAAATCCTAATGAGTGCATCTCTCGATGGAGGCAATGTTCCAACTTGCCAATGAACTGTCATTGATCTCCAATCAGGAAGCCTTTCTGGGATTTGGATTGAACCTTCACAAGGTTGACCACTAATCAACGATGAAGTAAATTGAACAGTGGGCTGTTGAATAGGTGAGCTAAAGAAATCTTGTTGGCGTTTCAAATCGATGAAATTTGCAATGATCCGTAAGACGATTGGTAGCAGCATAACTGGCACAACAATTATACTCAAAATAGGATAATCCAGTAGACCGATTTGGATACTTGTTGTCCCAAAACTTGGGATTCCAATTTCACTTAGTATGGGCTCCAAAAAAAGATATACCAATGTGGATAAAAGAAAAATTACTGCAACATTAATCATATTTCTAGAATACCGATGAAGATTATTCGGTAGTAAATACCAGCCCTCTCGTTGCTGGTGAATGAGTTCAACAAATGGTGAGTCATCATCTCGTTTATCGGTCATCTTTTCGTGGCGTTTTCCTTCATCATCTTGAATGACACGTTCTATCAACCAACCTTCTCGACTCCGGATTTTGTAAGGAGGTAGTCGTTTCACAATCTGTGATGAGCTAAGATTTGACTCAACTACTTCCTCGAATATTGGGGCTGATTCTGGCTTGATTCGTTTGTCATCAAAAGGAGGATAACGAACGCGATGAAGAATCATCCATTTTACCATTGAATCACCTCAAGTAAACAGAAGCTTAACGCCGGCTTGAAGGGCAAGTTTTCGGAATGCAGGGACTTTCTTTAGGAGTGCCAGGCCCAATGGAACTGGCTTTTCAATATCTCCAACCTCGTTGATGAGAGAAATAACTTCGGGTTTAGCAAAATTTGCGAAATGCTCATCGAGTTCTTCATCAGTTCGAGTTGAAACAAGTAAGTCTCGAAGTGCTCGTGCTCGATCCTGTTCTTTCTTCATTTTTGGCCATGATTTTTTGGTCACAGATTTGAGATCTTTTTCTGATAATTTGTTTTCATTTATCTTTTCAACGAGGTCGTCGACGACTGTTGAAATTTGTTTAAAACCTGGACCAAGCCCTCCACCTGTCGTTGGTTTGGCCATGCCTGCTGCGTCACCGAGAACCATCACCCTTTCTTTGAATGGCTTACGAATCATACCCGATGGAACTGGTCCACAATATCGAGCAGTTTCTGTGATATTTTCAAATCTCTCCTTCCAAAGTGGATGATTAAGAAGGTCATTATAACAGTCAAGGACAGTTCTTCCATCGAGTAAATCTGCTCTCGACCATAAGCCAATTCTGTGTGTGCCATTTCCAGATGGAATAACCCAGGCAAAAAATCCAGGAGCTATTTCTGAACCACTGTACATTTCCAACCAACGATTCTTTCCTTGATATCCGACAACCTCTGTTTGGAAACCAACCAACATTTCTTTGGGATAGCCCATCTTAAATTTTCTACGAACCCATGAATGGGCTCCATCGCAACCAATCAACAACTTAGAGGATAGAGTTGTCTTTTGATTGGTTCTTTGATTGATGATTTCGACTTCTACCCCCTCATCAAAGACATTTGCAGATACTGGTTGAGATTCAAGCAGAAGGTCAGATCCTGCTTCCAATCCTTGTTGAACAACGGTCTGATCGAAACGTTTTCTACAAACCACATACGTTCGTAATTCACCTTCTTTACCGACTGGTACAAGTGTTCCTGATGGGCCGTGAATTAAAGCGCCATCAACGTCTTCAACTACAGTGTCATAGGCTTCAACAGCATCCATTGCGCTAGGAGTAACCAATCCTGCACATTGGAAGGGCCGGCCGACTTCGTTATGCTCTTCGACCATCAAAACAGAAAGTCCACGCTCGCATAGAAGGCGAGCAGTATAGCCTCCTACTGGACCAGCGCCGATGATGATGACATCGTAATCGTAGTCCATACCATCACACAAAGGACCGAACTTCAATAAGTTTCTTCTCTATCTAGCGTTTAGCGAAACGATAGCCAACTCTTTCGTTTTTCTTCAACCAGAGAATTGCTGTATACGGGTTGCCTGATTTTTTGGCAATGAGGTCGTCAAATGGGCCAATTTCACCTTTCTCAATCAACAGTTTAGCTTCTTCTCGGGTAATTTCTCGCTTTGATATTTCTCGTGCGATATTAATTTTACATCCACTTGCACTTGTTTTTGGCCTGAAATGCGTTTCTGTTTCATAGATTTCAGCCCCATGCTTGGGACAAATTGCTACCACGCCCGGTGTGATTTCAAATCGTCGTGCGTCAGCTGCAGCTTCTCTTGGAGGAAATTCAAATCCAACTTTGTTTCCTTCAAGGACAAGATATGCCGGAAAAGGTCGTCCACGACGTGAAATGAAATCTTCAATGAGTGGGGATTTACCATCAACGAGGATGGATATTGCCTCCTGTGCATTAATTTCCCGTTTGCAGATGACTTTCCCTACACCGGCGAATTTACATTCCTGCTGATCGCATGCGTAATGAGTATCTGTTTCACGAATTGTTCCACCACATTTTGGGCAAGGGCAAATTGCAGTATCAGAACTGTTGGCTCTATTTCCAGTAGACTTTGCTGAAGTGACTTTTCCTTCATCAGAAATTACGACTGATGTTTCGTAGGCTTCTCCATTGCGGTTAAAAAATCCATGCAAATCCAATAACTCTTTTTGTTCAAGCAACCTCTTGGCAGTTTGCCTATCAAACCAACGGCCAGAGGTATCCTTCCAGAAAACAAATGAACATCCTTTTTCTTTACCCTCGTTTTTTTCGCATGTGTAAGATAGAGCAGTTTCAGTAATTATTGATGAGCACTGTGGACATTGGCCAATTGATTCATCCTTCGCAAACAACTGGCTACGATCATGGTCTCGGACGCGTGTGACTAGATTAGTCGTTTGTTGAATGATTGATTCCATGTACTTTGAAGCCTCCAAATCACCTTGTTGAACAGCTGTTAGTGCGGCTTCCATTTCACCGGTAAGTTCCGCAGATGTGATCCATTCAACTGGAATACGTCGCAAGATTTCTATGATTCGAATACCGTGAGGTGTCGCATTAAGTGCTCCAGATTGCTGCCTCGAGATGTACCCTCGTGAAAGTAATTTTTCGATCGTATCTGCTCGAGTTGCTGGGGTTCCAAGTCCTTTACCAGACATTGCTTCAGCCAAATCTTCGTCTTCTATGTCTTTCCCAGCCTTTTCCATTAATGATAAGAGACGTGCTTCTTTGATACGTGCTGGAGGTTTCGATTTTTCTTCACTCCATTCGTGTGAAGAAATGTCTGCATGAGGGTTATCAGCAGATACACTACCCCATCCTTCTGGATGGCTGAGGGTCTTTGGTACAACTTCTCTCCAACCAAGAGTGGAATATTGTTGTGCTTCTTTGTTGAATATTTCTCCGCCAAGATTTGCCGTTCGCTTTTGTTTTTCAATGATTGATTCTCCGTACCATGAAGCAATAAAATTCCTTACAATCATGTTGTACAATCGCTGTTCATCCTTTGAAAGTGTTCCACTCGGCAAATTACCGGTGGGAATAATGGCAAAGTGATCGCTAACTTTCGCATCATTGAAATTTCTTGAGATATTTTGTAGCCCATTTTTTGTCAGTGATTGAATGAATTCTTTCATATCTTCAAGATTTCCGAGATTCTGTAATGTTGTGTTGATAGTCTCCTTCATGTCAGTGGGAAGGAACCTTGAGTCTGTACGTGGGTATGTGGTTAACTTGTGACGTTCATACAGGGCTTGAGCAACATTGAGTGTCCTCTTAGCAGGCCATGAAAACATTGAGTTTGCTTGTCGTTGGAGCGTAGTTAGATCGAAGTTTAATGGAGGTCGTTCTTTGCTTGTTGTAACTTTCTGCGTTACGGTAGCCTTCTCATCGGAATCGAGAAGCGATTGGATTCGCTCTTTATCTTCAAGCGTTAGAATCCAGTGTGACTTCGTGTCTTCAGTAGATTTTCCACCTTCCCATCGTCCACTCCACGAACTCTCAAATCCTTCAAATTGTGCTGTTAGTACCCAATATGGGGTCGATGTGTGTTGCAAAATTTCAATCTCATGATCAACGAGAATGGCGAGCGTTGCGGTTTGCACTCGTCCAAGTGAGATGCGTTCTGTTCTTTTTTTAGGAAGAAAAACCTCAGCAATCCGTGAACCGTTCATTCCAATCAGCCAGTCTGCGTAACTACGACTGTAAGCTGCGTCAGCAAGATTCTGGTACTCTGATGCGGATTTGCGCTCATCCCAAGCACGCTGTATGGCGTCTGTCGTCATGGATTGGAGCCACATTCGTGACACTGGAGATTTGGATTTGGAATATCTGTAGATCGTTTGGAAAATGAGTTCTCCTTCACGTGCAGCATCACAAGCGTTGACAATTTCTGTAACCGCTTTATCGCTCATCAGTTTCTTGATTGCGGTAAGTTGTTTCCTAGTAGAACCCGATTTTGGTTTAAATTCAAACTCCTCTGGTATGAATGGCAAGTCACCTGCAGTTTTCCTCCAATTTTTAAAATCAGGGTTGTAGTCATCTATGTATTTGAGTTCTAACATGTGGCCAACTGCCCAAGTCACCACAATGTCATTTCCACTCCAATGCGTTGCTTCTTTTTTGGTGATGTTGAGCATTTTGGCGATATCTTCAGCGACGCTTGGTTTCTCGGCGAGGACAACGATGCTCATGTTTTCAATGCGTTTGTCGACTGTACTTGAAGGCTCGCCAGAGTTGAAATTAAACAGATAACATATGTTATCTGGAATTATTCTTCAGAATTTTTTAAACGACTCCGATGAGCGATTTCGTCCCATTTGTCTTCATCATCTTGGTATCCGCAACCGGTGCACCCAGGATAACCAGCAAGTAATAATTCAGAACACATTTGGATGAGATCAACAATTAATTCCGATTGTTCATATGGGAGCCATAGGACATCTTTGTTCATTGGCTCCTCTGAATTAAAATCGAATAGATTGATTTGGTTCCTGTGGATTACAAACATGCCTTCGATAACAGACGGGAACTCTAAACGGTGTGGCATAGAGTCTGCGATATTAAGCATCAAACGATGCCATGTTGCGATGTGACTGTGTGGAACACAAATGGTGAGATTTTCTTCAACGAGAATCCGTCGACTTGCTTCTCGTAGGGCTAGCCAGCGGGTTGAATTTTCCTCCATGTACACGCTACGAGGCGCAAGGATTGAAGGATATCGGTTCGACCAAGAATCATGGGCAGGCTGTTCCGATGGTTTTCGAAACCAATTTTGGCGCTTCAGGATTCTGAGAAAGCGCATGCCCGTTCATTGCTTATGTTGCGAATTGCCTCCTCTAATCCTCTGTTTCGTGCCTGTCTTCGTTTCCTCTACAAGCCAAGGAAATCATTGGCCACAAGATGTTTCGGAATGGATTATCTCCACCCATTTGGCATTGCTGCTGGAATGGACAAACGCGCAGAAGCCCTCCGAGGTTGGGAGTCAATAGGTGTAGCATTTTCTGAAATTGGTGGCGTAACGATGGTGGAGCAAACCGGTAATCCCAAACCTCGAATGTTTCGTCATGGGAAAGACCGAGCACTAGTCAATCGTATGGGTTTCAACAATCCCGGTAGTGAAAAAGTTGCTCTTCAATTGCAACGTTCAGGCTCACAATCAATACCTGTTTGGGCAAACCTCGGTAAATCAAAATTGACACCCATCGATGAAGCAGCAAGAGACTATTCGACCAGTATGGATCGGTTGTGGGCTTACATCGATGTTTTTGTCATCAATGTTTCTTCTCCAAACACCCCTGGTCTTCGTGATTTGCAACATGGACATCACTTGAAAGAAATACTAAATGAATGCATTCGAGTAAATCAAATGAATTCAGATAGAGGGAAAAAACCCAAAAAACCTCTATTGATTAAGGTAGCACCAGATTTGACATCTGAAGAACTTGAAACGATTATCGATACAGCCATGGAATGTGGAATTGATGGAATAGTTGCTACGAACACAACGCTAGAGCGACCCAATCAGACTCATAAAGTCTACACTCAGCAAGGTGGTTGTTCTGGTTTACCCCTCAAAAATCAAAGTACTGAAATGATTCGGCACATCTATTCTTACACAGGAGGCAAACTTCCAATCGTCGGTGTAGGGGGGATCATGAACGCCGATGATGCATGGGAAAAAATAGCAGCAGGTGCATCATTACTGCAAGCATATGCTGGTTTTGTGTTCGAAGGACCAGGATTAACAAAATCAATCGTGCATGGAATGCATAGGAAACTCACTCATTCAGAATATAATTCAATTTCAGAGGTTGTCGGTTCATCTCACCGCTGACAAATTTGAGCAGATGTTGAAATACATACGATGTTTGGATAGGTCTGGTAGTATGCTTTCATACCGCAACCGGCTCCTTCTCATTGGCTGTGTTGTCACAATTGCTGTATTAGGGACTATCTTTCTGCAGGCTCCTGCTCCGACACTAACGGTCGACCAACTAATGGAAGACAAATCCAACCTCCTGAATGAAGAGGTTGCCGTTCGTGGAGAAATTCGCGATGGCAGTATCAATGAAACAACGATGACATTTATTCTGGAAGGATCAGATTTTGATTTACTCGTTGACTATTCAAATGCTGGATCAATTTCCAATGGATTAGGTGACAATCGAACTGTCTACGCTGAAGGAATTTTCCAGGTTTCTGATGGAATATATGTTGTTGAAGCCGAGATAATTAAGACTTCATGTCCTTCAAAATATGAAGAAGAGGCCTGAATCTGGAATAGCGTTTGATTGAAATAGAGTCAGTTCTAGGATGCTACGGGATAGGTGGGGAGCTAGGCGTACCCTGAACCACAAATCGTCTTCATGGTGGGCTGAATGCCTTGGGGCGGCGAAAGCGGCTCATGGGTTCCTGCATGCGGACGTAGATGTCTCGCCCCCACATGATCCGGGTGTTGTGAACCGTTTCCGGAGGGAAACGGGAATCAGATAACCGGGGGAACAGGTC
>MDTE01162092.1_pt1 | contig 29382 bp, 28 predicted proteins | sample 811231 | NCBI WGS metagenome assembly MDTE01 (sample SAMN05326651, study PRJNA326480) | marine metagenome | isolation source: seawater | place: Indian Ocean: Red Sea | collected 2010 | reverse complement strand
TCAGGGTCCCAAACACGACCTCCGGTTGCTCTCTCAACTGCCTCATTAATCTGGTCTTGAAACTGAGCTATAGAAGTTGCATTCGTATGAAGCGAAACTTCACGCGCTGCCTCTAGGGCCTCTTGGGAACGCTGGTTAATAAGTGCTGCTTCAGCTGCAGGAAGCCCCTGTGCGGCACTACTTGATCCGGTAACAGCTGTAATTTCTGGGACATCAGGGACTGATGTTTCTTGGGCAATGGAACTAATAGGGACCAAGCATATGGTACCTACAGACACCGAAATTACTAAGCAAGAATAGCTCAAGAAACTTTCACAAGATATGTGCTGTGACACCCCACTTCACCCCCCTACTTCTTTTAATATGGATTCTACCTTCATCTGCTGTTCTTCGTAATCTCATATCTAGTAGATACTAAACTACAAATGCAAGTGTATAGATGATTGAAATCTAAGTTTCACCTCTAACCTATAACTCTTTACATGTTATTTTCACTATACGAAGACCCAACACGATTGGAGTACGATGAAAGTTATTAATATTAGTTTGGCATTAATCTTTGTCATTTTTGCCTACATACAACTTAATGATCCTGATCCTCTCTATTGGATTCTCGTATATGGAGGTACCTTCGTATTATTGATTCGGCGAACCTTCGGAAAACACAACCAATTTTGGAATGGGGTCTGCATAGGGGCGGTATTAACAGGCATGAATAATACCGCAGCAAGTTTTGAACAATATTTAACCTCAAACTCTCCCCTCATCATCCTTAACAATATGAATAATGACGCCTATATAGAAAACTCCCGGGAGTTTATCGGTCTCGCTCTGACCCTAATCATCCTCGCAGGATGCTCTATTAGAAAACCTATCAAATCCAATAAGGCGAAGCAAAAATCTCCCTCAACATCACAACATTGAAATATCCTTAAAAATCCAGCCGATAAATTTTGTTGCTAAAGTGCAACAAATATCTGCGCTAAATGAGCCGCTTTCATCTCGAAAAGATATTGCTAAAACTCACCAAACCATTGATGCGACTAACTTGTCAGATTCTTGTAATTGAAGGCTTTACTATTACTAGTCATCTGATACGTATAATTGACACAACGGGTTAACGGACGAAGGAGCGGACGCTGACACGTATCACAGGAATCATTGCGCTGAGCTTTGTGCTTAGCACCTGTTCAATACCACCCAACCTTCTTGAGCAGATAATGCTAACAGGAGAATTGCGGGTGGCTACAAGAAATGGTCCTACCACCTTCTATTACGGACCAGACGAACCACGTGGCATAGATTATGAGCTTGCAAAAGGCTACGCAGAACATCTAGGTGTTGAATTAAAAATGTACGTTGCGGATCAATTCCAAACAATCTTCCCAGACCTTAAGTCTGGCAAAGCTCATGTTGGAGCTGCTGGTTTATCTGTTACTGATACTCGACGTGAACTAGTAGATTTTGCACCTCCCTACCAAACTATCCAACAACAGGTCATATATCGTATCGGTAACCGTAAACCTTATGAACTTGAAGATTTAGTAGGAGGAAAGCTAGAAGTATTGGCTGGGTCAGCCTATATAAATCTTCTAAAACAAGCGCGAACTGAAGAACCTGAACTTGCTTGGACCGAAAACGCCGAAAATAGTATTGAGGAACTAGTAAAGAAGGTTGAGATTGGTGAAATTGACTACACAATTGTAGATTCAAACGAATTTGACCTATTACGCCACTCACATCCAGATGCAAAAGTAGCATTCGGTATTGGCCCAGAAACTCTTATAGCCTGGGCGCTACCCAAAACAATAGATAAGTCTTTACACGAGAGTATTACACACTATTTTTCAACTTTATCTCAAACCGGTGAACTAAAAATCATTCTTGATCGTTATGACTACCTTGCTGAAGATGAATTTGACTATGTTGGCTCTAGAGCCTTCCTGAGACATTTCCATTCAAGACTGCCTGCTTATAAAAATCTATTTATCAGTGCTGGAATCGAATCAAACACAGATTGGCGTCTTCTTGCAGCAATGGCATATCAAGAATCTCATTGGGATCCTAATGCTATTTCTCCTACAGGTGTTCGAGGAATGATGATGCTCACCAAACCTACAGCCCGTATGATTGGAGTGAAAGACAGAACAAGTGCGCCTGAAAGCATCTTCGGCGGAAGCATCTACTTCAAACGGGTACTAAAAAAGATCCCTATTCGAATTCCTGAGCCAGATAGAACATGGTTAGCAGTAGCTGCATATAACGTTGGTTTCGGACATCTTGAGGATGGACGAATAATTACAGAATCTCAGGGAGGTAACCCTGACTCCTGGGATGATGTTAGAAAGAGGTTGCCGCTACTCAGTGATCCGGGGTGGTATGAACATTTGGAGTACGGCTATGCAAGAGGGTCTGAACCTGTTCGCTACGTAGATAATGTCAGGCGTTATTATGAGATGCTTCAATGGATGACTGCTAAAGAAAGTTTAATACCATCAGAAAAACAACCCAAATCAATACAAGCTGATGAAACAGAGGCGGGATAAGGCCCTAAAATTCTATCGGCGTCGGCCAAAAAATTCCTTCAGTAAATCGCCGCATTCTTTAGAAAGTGGTCCCTGTCTAACTTCGATTCGATGATTAAGATGGTCACTATTGGTAAGATTAAAGACGCTGCCGCATGCACCCATTTTAGAATCAGCTGCCCCAAAAATAATACGCTTGATCCGAGCCTGAACAAGCGCACACGCACACATTGGACAAGGCTCAAGAGTCACGTATAGCGTTGAACCTGGCAGCCGGTAATTTCCAATTCTTTCCCCTGCTGCCCGTAAAACACAAATTTCCGCATGAGCCGTAGGATCGTTAGTAATAATTGACTTATTGCCACTCCCTGCAAGAAATAGATCATTACCTGAAACTAATACGGCACCAACAGGAACTTCTCCACTGTCTCCCGCTTCGCATGCTAACTCAAGCGCCTGGCTCATATACTTTTGGTCTGACACGATGAAAATATTTCAATTACACCTAGGAAGGATTTATTGATGAAAGGAACCTATCTCCTAATTAATCAGCAGCCAAAAAAGCTCGAGCAGCTAATTCATGTCCCAACTCATTCCAATGGCCATCTGTTGAAAAGTCAAATTGATTTCCATATTCCTGATAATGTTTCTGGAAAATAGGCTCCATATCAATAGTAGAGATATCATGAGTTTCTGCTTTAGCCATTAAATAATTACGCATTGTCCTGAAGTAACTTTCAGATATGAATCCGTTATATATATCTTGACGATCAGCGTCGATTAATAAAGTAATTTTTTTGCCATTAGAAATATTTCTAATACGCTCAAGAAACTCATCAACAACTTTTTTTGATGCGCTCTCAATTAGGTTTCCTACATATCGCTCAGTATTTCCAGCAAAACCAGCCTCATCCAACAAACCAGGGTCATTTAGGCCTAAATTAGAAATAATTGAGCGCCATTCCAATTTAACATTAAAAACCATATAACGCATAAAGGCCGAACTTCTCGCCAGTTTTCGTAGATTTGAGTACCCATTAAAATCTACAAGAGACAAACCCCAATCATTATTAAAACAGTAGGTACCTTGTTTAGGACGAATATCACAAATTGACTCATTAAAATCATTTCCTGCAATAATTATCAAATATTCACTAGGATTAAATTCTTTTTCCGAATACTCAACAAACTTGATATATTGACTTAAGGGAACCCCAGAAATCCCGATCGCATATATATTTAAATCAGGATCATAAAACTCAATTAATTCAGATACTGATTCATCATTATCAACTTGCATTGCCTCAACATAGGAATCGCCAATTACCATTACATCTGGTTCTGCTGCACGTCTATAGTCTTTTGATGAAACAAACCCATAATTATTTGTTTCTTTTATGGCTGTTTGGTAAAAGTTTTTACCTAAAGAATTCCTAATTCTTATGTTTTCCTCAAACCTTATTATAGGTTGATCTGCATTTGTCACCTGTATCTCAAACGTATTGCTGGTAGGCAAAATTCGAAAAATAAACTCCAATAATAAAACGGAAGAGATACCAAGATAAGATAGATACAGCCCAACTTTGAATAAAATTTTAATCAAGCTCATACCGTTGCTCATAATTCACTTTCAAATCAACATTCTGCTCTTCTTTAAGCAAAAGACAGTTGCCAATTGCAAGCATATCCAACTCCGTACCCATAAAACACTTAAATGCATCTTCTGGCTTACATACAATAGGCTCTCCCCTTACATTAAAGGAGGTGTTAACTACTAGTGGACATCCAGTTTTCTCATAAAATTTACTTATTAAAGCGTGATACTTTTGATTTGTATCACTATGAACAGTTTGTATTCGAGCGGAGTAATCAACATGAGTAATAGCTGGGACAGAAGAGCGCGGCACATTCAGTTTCTCTATGCCAAATAAAGACTTTTCTTCTTTGGTCATTGCACGACACTTTTCTTCTTGAATATCAGCTACAAGAAGCATGTAAGGGCTGTCTGCGTCATGCTCAAACCAATTAGCAACATATTCTCTAAGGACGCTTGGTGCAAACGGGCGAAAACTTTCTCGGTATTTAACCTTCAAATTGAGCTGCTTTTGCATTGCCGGAGAACGAGGGTCTGCAATGATGCTACGCCCTCCCAACGCTCGAGGACCAAACTCCATACGACCTTGCATCCATCCAATAGCCTTTTCATCAGCTAGTGCGGCAGCAACTTTTTCAATTAACTCATCCTGGGAAAGCTTAAGATACTTTGCACCACACTCATTAAGTGATGACTCTATTTCATCATCAGAAAACTCAGGACCCAAGTAAGTACCACTCATCTCATCACGTTTTGCTGAAAGCTTTCTTTCTTTTGCATGGTGAACATACCAAACCGATAATGCAGCCCCAAGTGCGCCACCCGCATCACCGGCAGCTGGCTGAATCCAAATATTTTCAAAAATTTCTTCGCGCAACAAAATACCGTTAGCAACACAGTTGAGTGCGACGCCACCTGCTAAACAAAGGTTTTTCTCACCAGTATCTTTCGCAATTCCTTGTGCAAGTTTAACGACAACCTCTTCGGTAACCTTCTGTACTGATGCAGCCAGATCCATTTCACGTTGTGTTAATTTAGATTCAGGTTTACGCGGAGGGCCACCAAATAACTCATCAAATTTTTTATTTGTCATTGTGAGACCGGTGGCATAGTCAAAGTAGGTCATATCAAGCTGATAGCTGCCATCATCAGCAATTTTGATAACATTTTCTTTGATTACATCAGCATACTTTGGCTCTCCATAAGGCGCTAAGCCCATCACTTTATACTCACCAGAATTTACCCTGAACCCAGTATAGTAAGTGAATGCTGAATACAACAAACCCAAAGAATGAGGAAAATGAATTTCCTTTACAACCTCAAGTTCCTTTCCGTTTCCAATAGCCAGTGATGTAGTTGTCCATTCACCAACGCCATCGAGCGTAAGTACAGCAGCACTTTCGAAAGGTGACGGATAAAAAGCACTTGCTGCATGTGACAAATGATGCTCAGAAAAAAGTAGGCGTTCAATCCAATTTACGCTATTACCAAGTGAGCTTGTGAGTTCCTTTACTAATATAGACTTTTGAAAAAGTTTTTCTTTAATCCATAACGGCATAGCTGAAGAAAAACTTCTAAACCCTTTTGGTGCAAAAGCGAGATATGTTTCAAGCAATCGCTCAAACTTAACAAATGGTTTTTCATAGAAAACAACTTGATCTATATCTGTTACAGCGATTTCTGCTTCTTTGATGCAGTAAGCAATTGACTGATGAGGAAATCCAGCATCATGTTTTTTTCTTGTAAAACGCTCTTCTTGTGCTGCGGCAATAATTTCACCATCTTTTATCAAACATGCTGCACTGTCATGATAAAAGGCGGATATACCTAAGATATACATCAATAGAGCTCTACATTTAAAACATAGTGTATATAAATGGCGCCACTACAGAGCCTTGCGCTAATATTAGCAAACCACCCAGTATAAGCATGACGATAATAATAGGAGCTAACCAAAGCTTTTTACGCACACGAAGAAAAGCCCAAAGTTCTCTTAGGATTTCCATATATAACCCTTAACTTAGAATTGATTTTTGAATGAGTCTGCTGTTGGACCTTTAGGATTACGAACCTTCCAATAAGATGAAGAAATAATTGGTTTAAGCCGCAACTCATCTCGTCCAACCAACCTCATCAATAAACCAATTGGTGTAAAAATAAGAAAAAATATGGCGCCTAGTACGATAGGGCTAACAATCATCCCTAATAAAAACCCCAAACCCATCCAAAGCTTATTTAGAGGAAGCAGTAGCTCTGGTCTTATAAACGCAAGAAACAAAAACATAAAAGCCAAACCAGCCGATACCCAAGCAATACTTACAGCATTTTGATAAAAAAAATAACCGCTAGTGAGGGAGAAAATTCCAGCAAAGAAAACACCAAACTTTCTGTTTGATGGCAGTTCTATGCTAGAAAAATTCATTTTTCACTCCCACTCGATAGTAGCAGGAGGTTTGCCAGAAATATCGTATGTAACACGAGAAATCCCTTCAATTTCATTGATGATCCGCCTTGAAACATGATCAAGGAAATCATATGGCAGATGAGCCCAACGCGCTGTCATAAAATCTACGCTTTCAACGGCTCTAAGTGCTATTACAAAATCGTAACGACGACCATCTCCCATAACTCCTACCGACTTTACAGGCAGAAAAACAGCGAAGGCCTGGCTGACTTGGTCATAGAGATTATAATTACGCAGTTCACTAATGAAGATATCATCTGCTCTTCGTAGAAGATCAGCATATTGTTTTTCCACCAGACCAAGTATACGCACTCCTAGGCCAGGCCCGGGAAAGGGGTGACGCCCAACCAATTGATTAGAAAGTCCAAGTTCAATACCAATTTTTCGTACCTCATCCTTAAAAAGGTCTCGAAGAGGTTCAATAAGCTTAAGATGCATTGTCTCTGGCAAACCACCCACATTATGGTGCGATTTAATTACATGGGCTTTTCCGGTTGAAGCTCCAGCAGACTCTATAACATCAGGGTAGATTGTTCCCTGAGCAAGCCAATGCACACCTTTAAGCAATTGAGCTTGCTCTTCAAATACCTCAATAAACGTTCGTCCAATAATTTTACGTTTAATCTCAGGGTCACCTTCCCCCCTAAGAGCATCAATAAACTTATCTTCAGCATTAACGCGGATCACATTTACACCCAGATGCTCTGCAAATGTCTCCATCACTTGATCTCCTTCATTCAAGCGCAAGAGACCATTATCAACAAAAACACAAATCAACTGATCACCAATAGCAGAATGCAACAAGGCCGCAACTACTGATGAATCCACGCCACCTGATAGACCAAGCAAAACATGTTCCTTACCTACTGTTTCACGAATACTCTCAATATGTTCATTGATAATGTTTTTTGGAGTCCAATATCCGGGACAACCACAAATATCATGGACAAAGTGCTCAAGAATTTGCTGGCCATTCTCAGTGTGCGTTACTTCAGGGTGGAACTGAACTCCATAAATATGCCTTTGTAGATTAGCCATCCCTGCTAGTGGAGCATTATCTGAAGCAGCTATTTTTTCGAAACCTTCTGGCAGGACTTCTACACGGTCCCCATGACTCATCCAGACCTTAAGTTGGCCATCAGCTATCCCCCCCAGCAATGGGTCCTCTCCAATTAAAGTTACTTCAGCATAACCAAACTCACGGTGAGTTGAAGCCTTTACCTCACCACCAAGCTTTGCCGCTAGTGCCTGCATGCCATAGCAAATTCCGAGCAAAGGGACACCAGAATTAACAACAGCTTCGCTGACTCCTGGGGCATCTTCACCTGCAACTGATTCAGGTCCGCCTGATAGAATTATTCCAGATGCACCAAAGTCAGCAATGAACTCAGTAGGTATATCGTAGGGGTGAATTTCGCTGTAGACGCCCGCCTCACGAACTCGACGAGCAATAAGTTGAGTGTATTGAGAGCCGTAATCGAGTATCAGGATACGTGAGCTATCTGAAGCTACCACATCACATGAGCGAGTTTTTGAAACCACTCGTTCTCACTCCGTCCTATAGTTGGGGGGTTCCTTAGTAATGGTCACATCATGTACATGGCTTTCCCTCTGCCCAGCGCCTGTTATCCGAACAAAACAGGCACGTGTACGCAAAGCATTGATGTTTTCGCAACCTGTATACCCCATGGCAGCACGCACACCCCCTACTAACTGCTGCACTATGGCAACGAGATTTCCTTTATAGGGCACACGCCCCTCAATTCCTTCAGGCACCAATTTTTCTAGCTCTTCATTTGCATCCTGAAAATACCGATCTGAGGAACCGTGCTGTTGTGTCATTGCTCCAATCGACCCCATTCCTCGATAGGACTTATAAGAACGGCCTTGAAAAAGCTCAACATCACCTGGAGATTCTTCTGTTCCAGCAAATAGGCTACCAATCATCACACAATGAGCCCCAGCTGCAATTGCCTTTGCAATATCGCCTGAATAACGAATACCTCCATCCGAAATAATAGGAACTGAGGTATCAGCCAGTGCCTTCGAAACTTCTGAAATAGCTGTTATCTGGGGCACACCAACACCTGCAATTACACGAGTAGTACAAATGGACCCAGGTCCAATTCCTACTTTAACTGCATCTGCGCCTGCTTTTACAAGTGCTAAAGCTGCCTCACCAGTTACAATATTTCCGGCGACTAAAGGCAGTTCAGGAAAGTCAGCTTTAATTTGAGTAATTCGCTCCAAAACACTTTTCGTATGCCCATGTGCTGTATCGACGACCAACACATCAACTCCTGCATCAACCAGACTGGCGACTCTTGACTCCGTATCTCCTCCAGCACCAACTGCTGCGCCAACCCTAAGCGCACCTAAATCATCCTTAGATGCGAGCGGAAAGTCTGTTGCTTTCTGAAAATCTTTAGCAGTAATCATTCCACGCAAACAAAAATCATCATCTACTACAAGAACTTTCTCAATACGATGCCGATGTAATAATGTCATTACCTCATCTTCATCTGCATTCTCTCTAACTGTTACTAATTTATTTCGCACTGTCATAACTGAAGAAACAGGCGCATCTAGCTTGGTCTCAAAACGTAAATCACGATTAGTCACAATCCCAACTAGATCTTCACCTTCTACTACTGGAACGCCAGAAATAGAATTTGCTTGAGTTAGCTCAATCACTGCACTTATCGAAGTCTCGGGCTCCACCGTGATCGGGTCACTAATGACTCCACTTTCATACTTTTTTACGCGCAAAACCTGATTTGCTTGTTCCTCGGGAGAGAGGTTCTTATGAATCACCCCTAAACCACCTTCTTGCGCAAGAGTTATTGCCAGCCTTGCTTCTGTTACAGAATCCATTGCTGCTGAAATAATTGGGATATTTAGCGGGAGTGAAGAAGTGAGATGCGTCGTAAGAGCTACCTCCCTAGGCAATATTTCCGAGTAAGCGGGTTGTAGCAAGACGTCATCAAAGGTGAGCGCTTCATGGATAATCCGCATATCTCCTACCTCACCTTTTACATGTTGACGCGGGATTCTACGCTCCTCGCAATTCAGGGTAAACGCCCTAATCATCTTTATATAGACTACCGTATACTCAACATTATGGAATTTAGTGACAGAAAATCAGAATTTCCATTATCTCAGCCGCGTGAGGTCCATTCTGTTTCCTCGCTTAACCGAGAGGCTCGCCGTCTTATAGAAGAGCACTTTGGTACGGTATGGGTAGAAGGTGAGATATCTAACCTAGCCAGACCAGCATCCGGTCACCTTTATTGGAGCATAAAAGATAAAAATGCGCAGCTTAGATGCGCTATGTTTCGACAAAATAATCGCACAACTAAATTTTCACTAGAAAATGGACAGCAAGTCCTCGCCCGAGGACGCTTGGGGCTTTATGAAGCTAGAGGGGAATTTCAGCTCGTAGTCGACTATTTAGAAGAGTCGGGAGAGGGTCTTTTACGACGTAAATTTGAAGAGCTTAAGAAAAAACTAGCCTCAGAAGGTCTTTTTGACCAAGACAGAAAACAAACTCCACCGCCCCTCCCTAGGCAAATTGGTATAATCACTTCACCAAGTGGTGCGGCAATTCGAGATATATTAAGCATTCTTGCAAGACGATTCCCAGCTGTTCCCGTCCTTTTGTATCCAGCAGCTGTACAAGGAACTAACTCTCCCGAAGAAATATGTAACGCCTTGAACTTAGCAACCCAGCGCAAAGAATGTGACCTCCTAATTCTAGCTCGTGGTGGTGGTTCTCTAGAGGACTTATGGTCCTTTAATGAGGAAATTGTGGCCCGAGCGATTGCAGCAGTAAAAATCCCAATTATCGTAGGAATTGGACATGAAACTGATTTCACAATTGCGGACTTTGTAGCCGATATAAGAGCGCCTACCCCATCTGGAGCGGCGGAACTTGCCGTACCAGATATGGCTCATTGGTTAAACCTAATATCTAAAATAAAGGAGCGATCATCAAGGGCTATTGCTCAACAACTGAATACTACAAAAAACCATATAGGGAATGTGGTCCACCGGCTACATCAGAATCACCCTGGAACACAACTTAACCAATCTAGTCAAAAACTAGATGAATTGGTACATAGAATCCGTATAAGTCTCGAATACTCTCTTGCGGAATCTAACTCACGTTTAGCGCAGATTAGAGCAAACCTGCTAGGCGTTTCACCAGAGCATCTCATCACGAATCTCTTAGACCGTCTCAAATACGATAAAAATAATCTTGAAAACAGAATCAAAGACATTTTGCAGTTACGACAAAATAGACTAAAACTTTGTGCACGGATGCTCCAATCAGTTAGCCCACTAGCTACACTTGAAAGAGGTTATGCAATAGCCACTGATTCAAATAAAAAGGTTATTAAAGACGCTAGTACAATCCCTCAGGGAACCAACATTGATTTGCGACTATCTAGCGGCGAGCTTTCTGCAATAGTCACTGAAGTTCGAGTAAACAAAAAAACAGACTAACTACTAAAAAACCGTCTAACTACTGGACAGAAACTATCCATATCCACCAAGAAAGAATCATGCCCTTGGATTGATGTTAGCCCTACAAACTCAACTTCTCGCTGACCATAATTAAGCAAGTCAGCTAATTCTTTTTGTTGATGAAGAGGATACAAAATATCGCTTGATACGCCCACTACCATAGCGTGTGAAGCCTTAATTTTACTCACACCAGCTTCTACTGAACCGCCATGATCAGCAAGGTCAAATAAATCACTGGCTCGTGATAAAGATAAGTAGCAATTTGGATCAAACTGCCCTGTAAATTTTTCAGCATGATGTTCAAGATATTCTTCGATCTCAAAATATGGTGCTACTGTGCCATTCTTAGAAAGCTCACCTGTAATTTTGTTCCTTCCAAACCTATCACTCCACTCATCCGCTGATCTATAGGTAAGCATTCCAAGCTTTCTTGCTAAGCGCATTCCTATAGCAGGAAATATCTCAGTCGAATAATTACCCTCAGACCAATTAGGGTCTCTGCATATCATTTCTCTCTGAAGGGAACGAAGTGCTGTAGCAAAGGGCAAAGAGTGAGTGGCTGATGAAATTATTAATAATTTTTCAGACAACTCTGGAAAAAGAACCTCAAATCCTAGTGCAGACATACCCCCCATAGATGGTCCAACTGTTGCGTAAAGCCTTTCAATACCAAGGTGCTGAAGAACCTCCCATCCCCCACGACTAACATCCTCTAGAGATAAAACTGGGAAATCACTAAGATACTGCCGGCCAGTTTCCGGATTTATAGATGCTGGGCCTGTTGAACCAAAGCAACTCCCTAAGGAGTTTACACAAACTACAAAATATCTATTTGTATCAATAGGTCGGCTAGGCCCTATCATTTCTTCCCACCAGCCTGGCGTCATATCAGCCACAGAAGATGCTGCGTGCGCAGATGGCGACAATCCAGAAAATATCAAAACAGCATTATCACCTTTTGAGGACAATTCTCCCCAAGTTTCAAATGCAATAGTCGGATTCAACAAATAACCACCACGGTGCATAGGAAATTTGCCGTTTACAACTACTATTTTTTTTGCTGTGCCCACTAAATACTTCCAGTTTTATCAAAATAATATGAGGGCTCGAAGTGTACCCTCCCTACAATGAATTGTTCTTAACTTCTCGTTATTAGATTAGGGCAAAACTGCATCATGCATTCTTCGCCTAATACTAACGTCCATGTCGAATAATGCGACGCCTTCGTTTAAGTTGTCTTCTTGTTAACACATTGCGTCGACCAGCGTAAGGATTGTCGCCACTCTTAAGGTTAAGTTGTATCGGCACACCCTCCAAATTAAGGGTCTTCCTAAAGGTGTTAAGCAAATACCTTCGATAATGATCCGGCAAACGTTCTGTACGGTTACCATGAACAATAAATATTTGAGGATGGCGCCCACCTTGGTGAACATAGCGCAAACGTATACGCCGACCACCCACCAAAGGTGGTTGATGAGCCTCCAATGCTTGCTCTAAGATCTGATTTAACCTAGGAGTAGAAAAATCCCTACCTGCCATCGAATATGTAGTCAGTGCAGAGCTAATCACTGAGTCAATGCCACTTCCATGGAGTGCAGAAATATAATTAACTCGCGCAAAACCAGCGAATTCAAGCTTTCTATCTACCTCTCCTTCGATCCGTCTCCTGTGTGATGCGTCAATACCGTCCCATTTATTAACACCAATTGTTAAAGCACGCCCCCGTTGAATTATTAGACCAATCAGGCTGAGATCCTGCTCAGTTACTCCCTCTCTGGCATCAATCAAAAAGATCACAACTCCTGAATTCTCTATAGCCTTTAGGCTCTGTACGATACTAAATTTCTCAATAGACTCACTAACTTTAGCCTTTCGTCGAATACCAGCAGTATCTACGAGCACGAACTCACTATCTCCTCGTTTACACGGCACAAGAATACTATCTCTAGTAGTCCCCGGAGTTGAGGAAGTAACTAGGCGATTAGCTCCTATCAAACGATTAATCAATGTTGACTTACCTACATTTGGCCTACCAATTACAGCCAGATGTGGGCCATTGTTACTCTCTATTCCACTATCTGTCTTATCTGTTGCTGCATCACTTATAACGGGAGAAAGAACCTTCTGCATTAAGGAACTAATACGATGCCCATGCAAAGCAGCAATGCTAACTGGAGAACCTAGTCCAAGATCGTAAAACTCTGCCTCCGCGAGTTCTGAAGATAAACCCTCAGATTTATTAACTGCGATAGCTACAAGTTTATTAGATCTGCGCAGATGCTCTGCAATTTTTTGATCAGCCGGTGTGAGCCCATCTCGATGGTCCACTACAAATACCACATAATCTGCCTCATCCATAGCAATCTGAGCTTGGCTTGCTGCAAGAGAATCGAGCTCCTCAGTGGAATCCCCTAAACCACCGGTATCTATAACAATAAAAGAGTTGCCCTCAAAATTTCCAAAACCATAGCGTCGGTCTCGTGTTAGACCAGGAAAATCAGCTACCAAAGCATCTCGGGACCCAGTAAGTTGATTAAATAAAGTGGATTTACCAACGTTGGGTCGACCCACCAAGGCCAAAACAGGAAGCATGATCTTTTACCTGGACCATTCTAGGCCGAGTTATCCTCGGACTCGAATTGTGTTTGTTCTGTCTCAACAGTATAAGCAGCTACAGTTCCATCTTCAGACTGAACAAACAAATTGGTTCCAACAACAAGCGGAGCTGCATAGATTGGTCGGTTTGCCAACCTTTCTCGCGCCATAAAGCTTCCATCTGATGGATCAATCCAATGCAGATAACCTTCAAAGTCACCTACTACGATTGTGTTTCCATAAGCGCTAGGAGCCGTAACATCCCTTAATCGCAATGCATTCTGACGCCATCTTGGTGTACCCGCAGCCCGATCTAAAGCAACCACTTCACTAAACTCATCTGTTATATAGACACTATTCAAATCTACCCCAAGACCAGAGTAGCTTGAAAACTCCTGTTGCCAAGTGACTAGGCCACTATCTAAACTTATTCCCAATGCCCTCCCATGATAGCCCACGGCATAAACTTCTCCACCAACCACTTTCAACCCAGCGCTAATGTCAACAAGACGTTCTAATTCCGTCCGACCAGTAGGCGCCGCTACTATGATCTCCCATATGGGGTCACCATTCGTTAATTGATAAGAACCTAAACGACCATTATCAAAACCAGTTACAACTATATTCCCTGATATAGATGGGGCTGTATTACCTCTCATTGTTAATGCTGGCACAGACTGCTCAACTGACCATAGCTCCCTACCATCAGTAGCAGAATAGGCTCTTAATCTTCCATCAACACTTCTCAGAGCTAAAATATTGTTAGATATAGCTGGTGGCGCAAGCACCTCTGACCCTACCCCACGTCTCCATATTTCTTCGCCAGTATTTGCATCTAATACCAGAAGATCACCATCACTGGTGCCAAAAGCCAAAACATCATTTCCATACGCTGGGCCAGCAGATAACGGTAGATTGGTCTGAACACTCCATATTCGTACACCCGTTTCTGCATCAAATGCAGCTGCTTGCCCACCATTACTGCCTGCATAGATCCTTGCACCGTCAGTTGCAGGAGCTAAACCGAGGCGTAAACGCTCTGATGATCCGCCTACACTTGCGCGCCAGACCCTTTGGATCTCTATTTTTTCTTCAAAAGCCTGAAGCTCAGCTGGAGGTTCACTAGTATCTTGATTGGTTGAACAGGCAACGCTTAACATAATAACCACAAATACTAATGTTTTTCGGTAACTCATTCCGTTATCTCATCTAACCCATTTTCTTCGGTTTGCGGAAGAGCATCTAACTTCATTTGCACTAAACCTCGATCAACTTGGTCTGACTCTTGTGTGGTAAGAGCAGCATTATAAGCATCACGTGCACTGGTGAAATTATTCAAACCAACGTAAATATCACCTCGAACCTCATTAAAACGCCCGGAAAAAAAACCAGGGTCCACATCAAGCACAGAAAGTGCTTCAATGTAAGCCTCCTGATGAGCTAGTACACGCGCAAGCCGCAACCTGGCAATCATAGAAAGTTCCGGATCACTAGTTCCTTCCATAACGTAACGCAGATCTTCTCCAGCCCCTTCCAACTGTCCAGCATCCATTCTCATAACAGCTACTAACAGCCCTGCTTGATCCGCGTACGGTGTTTCTGAGTAGTTTTCTCGCAAATATTCAAGATGCTCAAGGGCATCAGCTAATGCATCATCAAGAAACGCTTCACGCACCTCTTCGTAAACAACAGAGGCCGCTACAGCCTGGGAGTCCTGGTGCGCATTGTATCTATTCCAACCAAAAAGGGATGCCACCCCCAGGAATAGTCCGCCAATCAGATACCAGCCATTTTCACGCCACCAAACACGCATTTGCTCGATCTGTTCTTTTTCAGAAAGAAATTCGTCCACAAAAAGCCTCCAGGCATTTTTTAGATTGATCTATTTTACGGTGATTTTTCCAATTGGCCGAGTAACATTGAAGCCAAGTCATACATATTCAACATGACTTGTGGAGTGTCCTCGCGAAGTGCCTTAACACTAACTTTACCTTCATTTAGCTCATCCATACCAAGAATTAGAGCAAACCGCGCGCCGCTTCTATCAGCTCTTCGAAGCTGTGCCTTTAAACTACCACCCATGCAATCCATTGATATACATGCATTCGGTAGCTTTTCTCTTAATTCTTCTGAAACTCTAAGTAACAGGCTTCGCGGATACTCCCCCTCAGCAACTAAATATGCTTCTGGTAATTGCTCGGTGACAGTTAACTGTTCTGCATCTAGCAATTCTACTACCCTCTCAACCCCCAACGCCCAACCTATCGCAGGAGTCTCCCTGCCACCCAACTGTGACACCAGACCATCATAACGACCACCTGAACATACAGCACTCTGAGCACCCAATTTATCGGTCACCCACTCAAACACTGTTCTTGAGTAGTAATCCAATCCCCTTACAAGCCTTGAATTAACTTCGTAATCAATATTAACGCTGTCAAGCATCTTAAGTAGATTATCGAAGTGAAACTTTGAATCATCATCAAGATAATCACTCAATTCCGGTGCATTTAAAATTAAATCAACAAGATCAGGGTTTTTACTATCCAAAATTCGCAAGGGATTGCGCTCTAACCGATTTAGACTCTCTGGATCTAAACTATCTATGACTTCAGAAAAATAGTCTTTTAAAGCTTCTCTATATACTGCCCTAGCTTCAGGTGTACCCAGAGAATTCAACATTAACCTTGGGCTCTCAAGCCCTAAGCGACCCCACAACTGTGCTGACATAGTAATTAACTCAGCGTCTACCTCAGGACCTGGAAAACCAATAGCTTCCACATCTATTTGATGAAACTGGCGATAACGTGCTTTTTGGGGCTTTTCATAGCGAAACATTGGACCACTACACCAGAGTTTCTGCTGTTTATTATGAAACAGACCATTATTTAACCCAGCTCTGACTATACCGGCTGTTGCCTCAGGCCGCAGCGTGATGCTTGAACCGTTTCGATCCTCAAATGTATACATCTCCTTTTGAACGATGTCCGTTGTTTCCCCAATTGATCTGCTGAAAAGCTCAGTGCGTTCTAGAGCTGGTATACGAATTCTTTTATAACCATAAGCCTCAAAAATATCTTTAGCAGCATTTTCAACAGTTGCCCATGCTGCTCGTGAATCAGGCAATACGTCATTCATTCCACGAATAGGTTGTATTTGGTCGCCCATTAGTCTGAAAAAACCCTCGGAATAGCAAAACGAGCCACATTACCTATTCGACTATCAGCGGGAATTGTCTGAAACTCGCCATCTATTTGGATTCGAACTCCATCTGCGTTTCCAAGTAGAAATGACAAGGGCAGTTGCGCATTGAAAGTTAATATATCTCCGGCGCGTCCTAGTTCGTAGAACAAACGCTCCCCCTGCGCATCAATTATTTCTGTCCAGCAATCCTCATCATAAGAAACCACTACTTGTACAGATAATGGTAACAACTGATCATCCTCATTACTGGCTTGCGCCAAAGCTTGAGCCTCTATTTCAATCTCTCCAATCACATTAACCTGTGTACCAGAGATCTGTGATTCCGAAAAATCGGATAATGCTAATGGCAAATCAGTTTGTTGATCTATTCCATCAAAAGAAGATTGGTTGATATTTTCTGTGTACGCAACCAATGGCTCTGCTACTTCAACGGCATCATCAATTTCAGCAACAGCATCATCAATTTCAGCAACAGCATCATCTTCAGAAAGACTTACCTCCAGAAAAGTAGACATATCAAAATAGTAATACCAAACCCAGCCTCCTACACCTAATAAAACTAATAGGATAGTTAAGACAACCCAACGAACAAGGCTTCCTTTATCACCAAGCTGAATTGGTTGAGTAGCAACCATAGGTACATCACTACTACCAACCTGACGTGCATATTCCTTAAGCAAATCTTCGTATTCCAACCCAAACCTCTGAGAGTACTGTCTTATATAACCCTTAGTAAAAACAGGAGCAGATAAGACCTCAAAATCATCATCTTCAATTGCTATCAAAAACCGAGAATCCACACACAACTCTTCTGCAAGTTGCTCTATGGATATTTCTTTTTCTTGCCGAGCAACCCTCAGAGTTTCGCCAAGAGAGGTAGGTCTCTCTTGAGTAACTTCATCTGAACTTTTATCGTTTTTTCCCATTCGTAGGTATACCAATCTATCTTGCAGCAATCGCCAAGAAAAAATTGTATAAATTCAAAGCTAAATATTTGAAAGTCATAAATTCGCCGCTCTAATCTGTCTATCACCTAGACGTACCCGCATCCGATCCTTCACCCTGCCTGCTAACTGGCCACAGGCTGCAGCAATATCATCGCCACGAGTGCGCCTTATTGTAGCGACTATTCCGGCTGCCCTCAGCTTTGCACAGAATTTAATGATCACCTCATCATCTGAACAGGTATACGCCGTTCCAGGAAAAGAATTGAAGGGTATAAGGTTTACTTTGGCGGGCTTATTTTTTAATAGTTTTATAAGAGAAATAGCATCTTTAATTCGATCATTAACACCAGCCAACATCACGTACTCAAAAGTTATGTGTCTAGATGCTAATGAGTCCGCATAATGCCAGCAAGATTCCAGCAACTCCTGGATCTGGTGACGCTGATTTATTGGTACAAGTTGATCACGCACTTTGTCCGTTGCCGCATGAAGGGACACTGCTAACGCAACATTACAATCCTTTGCTAGCTTACGGATCTGCGGAACAAGGCCAGAAGTACTTATTGTCACACGTCGTCGTGACAAACCAAAAGCACAATCATCTATCAAAAGTTTAGCCACCTGCACCACTTGCCGATAATTGGCCAAAGGCTCACCCATGCCCATAAATACAACATTAGTGATAGATAACTTTGGCCCTAGCTCCTGGTTGGCAAAAATAACCTGGCCTAAGATTTCTGCGCCACTAAGATTACGATTAAAACCATGCCGACCTGTTGCACAGAATGAACAATCCATTGCACATCCAGCTTGCGAGGAAATACATAATGTTGATCGGTTCGTCTCAGGGATAAAAACAGTCTCTACAGCCTGTCCTGCACCTACATCTAACAACCACTTACGAGTTCCATCACGTGCTTCCTCCGAACTAATCATCTTTGGCAATGAAAGAGTAGCCTCGTTGCTGAGTTGATCGCGCAATTGCAAACTCAAATCAGTCATCTCATCAAATTTAAGCACGCCACGTTGATATATCCAACGCATTATTTGCTTGGCTCGGTATGACTTTTGGCCTAACCGAGAAAAAAACTCAATCAATGCTTCTGGCTCAAGCCCGATGAGATTCACCTTCTCCGATTTAACAATAATCGAATTCAGCGGGTTCTCACACAAATTCCCTCCTCATCAAAGAAAAAATCGATTTCATAAGCAGCAGTATCAGGCCCATCAGAACCGTGCACGATATTTTCCTCAATAGAATCCGCAAAATCAGCACGAATTGTGCCGGGGTCAGCCTCTTCAGGATTGGTTGCTCCCATAATTTCTCTATTTTTTTGTATTGCATTTTCACCCTGAAGAACTTGCACCATAACTGGGCCAGAGGTCATATATTTAACCAAATCAGAGTAAAAAGGCCGTTCCTTATGTATCTCATAGAATCCTTCAGCCTGGCTTTCCGTTAGATGCAACATTCTTGAGGCAACAATCTGAAGCCCTCCTTGTTCAAAACGCTTATAAATTTCACCTATCAGATTTTTCTCCACACCATCTGGTTTAATTATGGAAAGAGTTCTTTCTAAAGACATCATTCACCTTTTCTCTTAAATACTAAAACTTTCACCACAACCACATTCACCTTTAATGTTTGGGTTATGGAACTTGAATGCTTCATTTATACCTTCCTTGACAAAATCGACCCGAGTTCCATCAATCACTTTCAGGTTTTCATGATTTATGACAACTTTTACACCAAACTCATCAAATACAACATCATCTGGATTGATGGAGTCTGCATAATCGATAACATATGCAAAACCTGAACACCCGGTTTTTTTAATTCCAATCCTGAGACCAACACCATGACCGCGACGTTCTATGTAGCCGCGCACACGTTCTGCTGCGTTTTTTGTAAGAGAGATAGCCATTAACTTTTACCTTGCATATTTAGTTGGTCAAGTTGCATTTTACATACCGCTGCCGCATCTTCGATAAGTAACAATTTGCCTAATCTGTCCACAGGCACACCTAATTCGTTTCGGCGCTTAAGCATATCTAATGCTACAAGAGCCTTAGCTGACTGACCCTCTAACCATTCAGCTGCCCAATCGACCACAGCCACAGTGTGGGGACAGCCGTACACATTGAAATGTACAGTCTGTATTACACTGTCGATTACTTGGATTTGTAGACGTACCCAAACATTTAAAGTTCGGTCCGAAGCCTCACCTGAAACCACACCCAAAGCATTATTCTTAAAATCCTTTTTCCTGTTAGGAGAAAGAAAACGCCGCTCAATCTGTGAAGGATAATCCATTGTGTGGTCAATAGTTTAGCGCAAAATATACTTATAGCGCATCAACTTGTTGTCCAATCTGGAGCTCCATTTGCCAACTCCTTAAGACGAGAGACTTCCTGCTCAACTCTACCCAAAACATAGTCAATATCTGATTCTGATGTATATCGTCCTACACTAAATCTTAAGCTACTAGCGGCAAGAGCATCACTAAGCCCCATTGCACGCAGGACATGAGATGGATCAGCAATATTAGAATTGCATGCCGAACCAGCTGAAACAGCAATATCTGAAAGTGCAGCGCGTAAACTTTCACCCTCAATTCCGTGAAAAGTCACATTTAATACATGTGGCGATCGCTGGGTTGCGTGTCCATTTAGGCTAGCACATTCAATTTTTCTCAACCCCTCCCACAATTGATCTCTCCTAGATTTCAATAGCGGCGCTTCTCTATCTGGGTCAGCTAGAGCAAATGCTTTTCCAAAGCCTGCAATTTGATGTGTTGCTAAAGTCCCCGGACGATATCCACCCTCTTGCTCCCCACCATGGATTATGGGACTAATTTTGACCCCTTGTCTGATATAAATTGCGCCAACACCCATTGGACCGTAAGTTTTATGTGCGGTTAGGGAAACAAGGTCTACTGGGTAATCTGAGACGCTTAAAGGAACCTTGCCAGTACTTTGCGCTGCGTCTACGTGGAATAATACTCCCCGCTCTCGACAACACTCACCAAGCGCCTCAATGTCTTGTAAAACTCCAGTCTCATTGTTTACATGCATGATCGAAACCAGCACTGTGTCATCACGAATTGATGCAGCAAGGTCATGAGGATTAATAACGCCGTCGGCATTATGCCTAACAAAAGTAACATCTACTCCTTGAGACTCAAGTATCTTTGCCGCATCTAAAACCGCTTTGTGTTCTAGTGTGGAGGTGATCATATGGCGCCCACGCTGTTTATTTGCTTGCATGACACCAAATAGAGCCAAGTTGTCAGACTCAGTTGCCCCAGATGTAAACCAGATATTTTCAGCTGGCGCACAGATTCGTTCGGCTATTTGTCCGCGAGCAATATCTATACGAGCCTTAGCACGCCTACCTGCAGCATGTGATGAAGAAGGATTAGCCGAATCCCCGCTTGGCCCCAAACACTGAGTCATAACTTCTATAACTTCAGGATCGACCGGGGTGGTCGCTGCATAATCCAAATATATTTCCTTAACTTTCATATTCTACTGAGTCTGCCTCAGATAACTTATTTTTATCGTTCTGGGAAGTCCCTGAAGTAAGTGCGGTTAACATGCCGCGCAAAATATTAACCTCTTTTTTGTCAAGTTCAGCACGATGAAAAATCCTTCGCAATCTTAACTTTAGCTGTCTAGGATGGTTAGGATCCAAAAAACCAGACTCTTGTAATAATTGCTCAAGATGCAAATAGAAACCTTGAAGTTCTTCCGCATTTGCTGGGGGAGATTCCTGATTAGCCTTTTGTTTATTGAGCTTTTTCTCAAGATCTGGGTGTCCCATACGAAGCTCATAACATAAGACCTGAACTGCCATTGCAATATTCAACGAAGAATAATCAGGGTTTGCAGGAACATGTACAAGCCGCTGACAATACGATAGATCCTCATTAGATAAACCGGAGTGCTCTGGGCCAAATACAATTGCAACCTTAGTCTGTCCAATTCTTGACCAGATTTCCTCTACCACACTTCGAGAATCAGCCATAGGCCAAGATAGACTTCTAAGACGCGCACTTGATCCAACCACAAAGCCACAATCAGCTATAGCTTCAATTAGAGAGCCCACAACTTTTGACTTAGCAAGCACATCATCAGCGCCCGAGGCTCGTGCTGTTGCATCGACGCTAGGAAATTCTTTTGGTGCTACTAGTACCAAATCATCCAATCCCATAGTCTTCATAGCCCTAGCACTTGCACCTATATTTCCGGGATGAGATGTTTCTACAAGTACTATACGTACTGGTACGTGCATGATTAACCTGAATATAACTCTCATTATGAGGAAGGAACGAGTATTCTACCCATTAACAGCCAAAGACCAACGTAATAAAAAGTTTTAAATCCCTATGCATGGAATGTTAAACATAGCAGTGCAAGCTGCCCGGCAAGCTGGAACAGTGATGATTCGCCAACTCAACCGGTTAGAGACACTGGAAGTATTTGAAAAAAGACATAATGAGTTTGTGAGTCAAGTCGATAGGCTGGCAGAGCAAACCATTATTGAAGTAATTCGCGAATATCATCCAGATCACTCAATACTGGCTGAGGAAAGCGGCAAAAGCGGAAATCATGAGTATGAGTGGATCATTGACCCTCTTGATGGAACCACCAATTATCTCCACGGTTTTCCAGTCTTTTCTGTCTCTATTGCAGTAATGCATAAAGGAACGCTAGAACACGGGGTAGTCTATGACCCACTTCGGCAAGAATTGTTTACAGCCAGTCGCGGACAAGGAGCACAACTTGATGACCGTCGAATACGAGTAAGTAAACGTACCCTAATGAAACAATCCCTAATTGCTACTGGCTTCCCCTACAGAGGTAATAATCAATTTCTTGACGACTACCTAAAAATGCTACGTGAAGTAACCAAGCAAAGTGCCGGTGTACGTAGGCCAGGATCAGCTGCTCTTGATATATGCTATTTAGCAGCAGGCCGGGTTGATGGATTTTGGGAAATTGGTCTTAAAACATGGGATGTTGCAGCAGGGGCCTTAATACTAAAGGAAGCTGGTGGACGCATTAGCGACTTTCGAGGAACAGATAACTATATTAGCAGCGGCAATGTAGTGGCAGGTAATCCCAAAATATATGCTGCGCTATCTAAAATAATCTCCCCATTCGCAAACAATATTCCCTAGCAACATATAAAAAACTTGTTAAGCTAAATAAACCTTTTATGGCATATCATCGATTTCTTCCCGTTTTACGGGAATAAGATCTGTTGGCGAAACATTTAAGGCTAGAGCAGAAGAGCTAGCGACATAAATTGAGGAGTATGTTCCTATAATCACACCTACAATAAGCGCTAACGCAAAACCTGCAACCGTCTCACCACCAAGCAAAAACAAACAAAGCAAAACAAGCAATGTAGTAAAACTTGTAATCATTGTCCGTGCAAGCATCTGATTGATAGACGCGTTTATTATTTCCTCTGGTGTCCCGCGGCGCATGACACGAAAATTTTCACGAATCCTATCAAAGACCACAATCGTATCATTCAAGGAATATCCAATCGTAGCTAATAGCGCAGCGACAATAGTTAAATCAAAAGCCAATCCAAACAATGAAAAAAACCCAAACACAATAATTACATCATGGACAAGAGCCGATATTGTTCCAGCTGCAAATTTCCATCTAAAACGCAACATCACATAGATAAAAATAAGTATCAGGGCTATGAGCATGGCAAGACCACCCTGCTCCGTCAGTTCTTCTCCAACTTGTGGCCCCACGAACTCGAATCGCTGTAGCTCTGCCGAAGGATCTTGAGTTTGCAAAACCTCTATTACACGATCTCGTGTTTCCGTGTCTTCAGTTGCACCCTGAGGCATCAGCCGCACCAGCACCTCAGAAACTGTACCGAAATTCTGTACGAGAGGGTTTTCAAAACCTTCATCCACTAGCACGGAACGAATATTTGCCAAGTCTACTTCGCTTGCATAAGAAATTTCTAATAAGTATCCCCCAGAAAAATCCAACCCGAAATTAAGCCCTCGGGAAAACAACGAACCTAACGATAGAACGATAAGCAATGCAGAAAATATAATTGCTACTCGGCGAAAGCCCATGAAGTTAATATTTGATCTTGAGCTAAGCACTCTTAAATCCTGAACCACCAATAGCCAATCTTTCCACCTGTCGATTACCGTAAATCAAATTTATAACAGCACGCGTGCCAATAATGGCAGTAAACATGGACGTTACAATTCCTAGACCAAGAGTTGTTGCAAACCCACGAATTGGCCCAGTACCAAAAACAAATAATACGCACGCTGCAATCAGCGTAGTAATATTCGCATCGGCAATAGTAGAAAATGCTTTTTCATAACCAGCACGAATACTTGCTTGAGGAGAATTACCATTTCGTAATTCCTCACGTATACGCTCAAAAATAAGAACATTTGCATCCACCGCCATACCTACTGTGAGAACTATTCCAGCTATTCCCGGCAAGGTTAATGATGCCTGTAACATTGACAACAGCGCTACAATCAAAACTATATTTGCAAACAAAGCAAGATCCGCTGTAAAGCCAAATGTGCGGTAATAAAGAGCCATAAAGAATGCAACCAAGAGTAATCCAGTCAATACAGCAGTTCGCCCTCGCTCAATGTTATCCTGACCTAAACTTGGCCCAATTGTTCTTTCTTCTACCTTTAATATTGGCGTTGCCAAGGCACCAGCACGAAGCATCAACGCTAAATCCTGGCCCTCGAATGGCGAGAGTCCTGTAATTTGAAAGTTGCTTGAAAAAACTCCCTGAATGGTTGCAGTACTAATAACCGTTTCTTCCCGTATATTACGAAGTATTTCTTCGCCATCACGCTCAATTAACTCTGGTTTTTCTTCAATATACAAAACGGACATAGGCCTTCTTAGGTTTGCCTGCGTTGTTTCAAGCATTCTGTTGGCGCCCTGACTATTCAGCCGAACAAAAACTGCTGGCTGACCTTGGGAATATCCAAATGAAGCATCTGTTAGTTGATCTCCTGAAACAATCATGTCTCTTCTTAGCAGTTCTGGTCGGCCATCTCGATGGTAACGCAATAGTGAACCTAACGGTGGACGATTATTTTGATCTGCCTCGTAAGGGTCATTCTCCCAATCTACGAGCCTGAACTCTAAGGTTGCTGTTGCTCCCAGAATTCTTTCTGCCTGAGCGGGGTCTTGTACACCCGGAAGTTGTACAACAATTCGGTTAAGACCCTGACGCTGAACCACAGGCTCGGCAACACCCAGTTCATTAACTCTATTTCTTAGAGTGATAGTGTTTTGCTGTATAGCAAAATTCTGTCGCTCTGTAATCTGAGCAGGTGATAACTGCACCTGAAATCCAGGTTGGCCATCAACAGTTGTTCTATTTATAAGCAATAATGGATCCAAAACACGTATGATTTGTTCTGCTTCATTCATAGTCTCTGGATCCATAACACCAAACTGGATGGTATCTCCTCCAACAATTTCTATCCCCGTATTACGTATTGTTTCTTGGCGAAGACGAGTGCGCAAATCTTGGACATATGTCTGAATAAGCTGATCTATTGCAGAATCCAAATCCACTTGATAAAGAAAATGAACACCACCTCTAAGATCAAGACCTAAACTCATCGGTTCAAGTCCGATTGCTGTAAGCCATGCAGGGGTTCTAGGAGCAAGAGTTAATGCAACAATATGAAAGGTAAGTGTCTCACCAAGTACTTCACTGGCTCGTAATTGAGATGCCACATCAGGAAATCGCACCACAACTGCTTGGTCGCCAACCTCAGGCTCAAAAAACTCCACTCCTTCAGCCTCTAGAGTAGAATTAATTCCTGACAAAGTTATTTCAGTAACTGGATTACCATCTTCACGTGTAATTTGCAGAGCTGGATCATCTCCAAAAATATTTGGCAAAGCAAATACCAAACCACCCAGCATAATCAAAGCAACTAAAAGATTCCCCCATAGTGGAAAACGGTTCATCAGAATATCTCAGGAATTCTTAATTGTGCCGGAAGGGACTACTACTTGGATCGTGCTACGCTGCACCTTTAAAGATACACCATCTGCCACTTCTATGGTGATCCAATCATTATTCAAAGACATAACCTTCCCAAGCACGCCACCCTGAGTGACAACCTCCTGCCCCTCAGCCAATTCATCTACCATTTTTTTATGCTCTTTTGCTCTTTTTTGCTGTGGACGAATGAGCAAAAAATAAAACAGAACAAATATAATTATAAGAGGCAGAAAACTTGTAAAAGGATCCGCCTGTCCACCTGATTGGGCCCATGCTTGGCTAATAAAAAAATCCATAGTTTTATCCGCTGGTGTGCTGTTATCTAAGTTCGTAAGCTAATACAGCCAGCTATTATGACATAGGTTTGGAAACAATCTCGCTAACCATCGATCTCGGCAGCATACCCTTGCAGTCTCTCAAGAGAAAAATCAGCAAAACATTGATTACTGATTGCATCTCTCATGTCAGCCATAAGCGATTGATAGTGATAAATATTATGCACAGTGGCAAGTCGTGATCCCAAAATCTCATTACATTGCTGTAAGTGTCTAATATAAGCCCTACTATAGTGCTGGCAAGTATCGCAGTTGCATGACTCATCAATAGGGCTTGTATCATTTTTAAATCTCTGATTTCGAATATTGATTGAACCCTTCGACGTAAATAAACGCCCATTGCGCGCATGACGAGTGGGCATTACGCAGTCAAACATGTCAATACCATAAGATACTGCTTTGATAAGGTCTTCCGGCGTACCAACGCCCATTAGGTACCGCGGCTGATCTGACGGCATAAGGGCATTGATAGTTTCAAGAACTGACAAACGCTCGTCTTCAGTCTCTCCAACAGCAAGCCCACCTAAAGCGTAACCGTCAAAATCAATCTCGATAAGACTGGCGAGAGACTCTTCTCGAAGAGACTTAAAAACCCCTCCCTGAATAATACCAAAGAGTGCAGAATCTCTCTGTGCTCCTAACCCTAAATCATGGAATTTTTTTTGGCTTCTTTCAGCCCATCTGAGAGATAGTTCCATTGATCGGCGTGCTTCTCTTTCAGTTGCGGGATAAGCAGTACATTCATCAAATGCCATAACAATATCAGCGCTGAGACGATACTGAACCTCAATCGACTTTTCAGGCGTTAAAAACACCGGATCACCATCTACTGGGGAACGAAATTTGACACCCTCTTCAGAAACCTGGGTAGCGTCTAGACTCCAAACCTGAAAACCCCCAGAGTCTGTGAGAATAGGCTTCTCCCATCCCATAAACTCATGAAGACCTCCATGCGCTTCTATAACCTCTATACCTGGTCGAAGCATAAGATGGAAGGTATTACCTAAAACAATCTGGCTGCCAACAGAAGAAAGCTCTTTAGGCGTCATCGCTTTAACAGTACCGTACGTTCCAACAGGCATAAAAGCAGGTGTGTCTATAACCCCGCGTTGGAAAGTTATTTTTCCATATCGAGCAACATCGTCAGTTTCTAGTAAACTAAATTTCATGGCTCTACCAACATCGCATCTCCATAACTAAAAAAACGGTATTCTTCTTTAACAGCGTGTCTATAGGCATCAAGCACTATCTCACGCCCAGCCAGTGCAGAAACCAGCATTAGCAAAGATGATTCAGGTAAATGAAAATTAGTTAGCAAAAGATCAGTAACCTTAAAATCAAAACCAGGGTAGATAAAAAGATTGGTTTCACCTTCAAAGGGCTTAAGTTCTCCTCCTAGTGCAGCAGTCTCAAGTGCCCGAACTACAGTTGTGCCAACTGCAACTACTCTTCCTCCACGCTCTTTGGTCTTCAAAATTAGTTCACACAGAGTCTCAGAAACACATAGCCACTCAAAATGTAGTTCATGATCTTCAATTCGTTGAGTGCGCACAGGAGAAAATGTACCAGCTCCAATGTGTAAAGTGAGGAACTCCGTTTCTATACCTTTCTTATGCAATCTGTTGAAGATTACATCATCAAAATGCAGTCCTGCTGTCGGGGCAGCTACAGCCCCATTCTTTCGTGCATAAACTGTCTGATAGCGATCAATATCATCATAGTCATTTACACGTTCTATATATGGTGGCAGAGGCACTTTTCCGTGGACTTCGATAAACGACTCAATATTCACATTAAAAGAAAGATCAAACAAACTACCTATTCGGCCTTTCACTTTAGCTTTAACACCATCAGAAAAAAAAAGTTCCGCACCAATTCTTGGGCCTTTACTAGCCCGCACATGGGCGGTAACCATGTTATTTCCTCTAATACGCTCAATTAAAACCTCGATAGCGCCACCAGACGATTTACGACCATAAAAACGAGCCTTGATTACGCGGGTATCATTTAAAACCAGCAAATCATTTGGACCCAATAGCTCTGGTAAATCCAAAAAACGTCTATCTGATTTCTTTCCATTACGAAGAACTAAGAGACGACTGGATTTTCGCTCGGCAAGTGGTTCCTGTGCTATCAGGCTGGCTGGCAAATCATAGTGAAAATCAGTTCTATCCATGGATATGCGATTCTAACTTGCAAACTTAAATTTTGTGTCGGTAATTAAAAAAAGCCGGCTATATTAGCCGGCTTAAACTAGCTGCTGTGAAGCAGAATTGACATTTACTCAATCTAATTGAGCAGGTTGGGGAATACCAAGTTCAATTTCAAGCATTTGACGTTGTAGGCCGCGCATTATTGTCAGCTCTAAATTCTCACCCTCCTCAAAACTCTTTAACACCCGCCAAGCATGCTCGGTATCAAGTGGAATTCTTGTTCCAATTTGGAGAATTACATCACCATCAAGTATTTCTATGACATTAGATGGTGCTCTGACAACCAAGATGCCCACATCGGTACCAAAATAACTAGACAATTCTGGTGTCAGTCCAACCAGTTCCATATCGCTCCAAAGATGCTCCTTCCAGCGACCTCCATAACCTACCTTTGGATCGCCTTTTTTTAAGCCATTCCAGAAGCGCGGCCCAAAGAACTGTGGCCTACCACGTGGCCCTTGATCATTAAGCGCGCTAGAAACTAGCCCTTCAGTAATAACTTGAATATCCTGTTCGGTGTTATCACGAACAACAGTCAGTGTTACCGCATCACCTGGGCTATAGTTTTGCATCTGATTAATCAATAGTTCAGAAGGTGAATCGCCAACTAATTGAGCTCCATCTAGTGCAATGATGAAATCCCCCGACTGAATACCAACCTCTGAAGCTGGTCCTCCTGGGGTTACCCCATCCACTCTAATACCATCTGAGGCATCACTGATACTGATACCTAACATAGCTCTACGACCAACATTATGTCGGCCACGTTCAAGCCCGCCCATAACCTGTCCTCGGAATTGCGTAGAAAGTCTGGCCACCTCCCTTGCAGCCTCCTCCATCGCCTGCCTAGCCTGACGCAATTCCATTCGAGTCTGCTCAGAATCAGCTGATTGGGCTAAAACCTGATCAGATAAACTAAATATGCCAATGAGCG
>MDTE01071361.1_pt1 | contig 29389 bp, 25 predicted proteins | sample 811231 | NCBI WGS metagenome assembly MDTE01 (sample SAMN05326651, study PRJNA326480) | marine metagenome | isolation source: seawater | place: Indian Ocean: Red Sea | collected 2010 | reverse complement strand
GTTGCCGGTCTTGTCGAAATAACGGATCTGCTGCAAAAGCTGATCGCCAGTGCGGGTGCGGATCTCGACGCCCGTGCCCGGTGGTGTATCGGCCGACCAATTCACCGCTCCCAACGCCACTAGACCTGGCAACTCGATCAGATCGGATTCCAAAATCACCTCTGCCGGAGGGCCGCTGGAATAGAGCATAATTTCGTAGATTGACGACCAGAAGGCATTGACCAGAAACCCCTGACCGGCACCACTCTCCGAGCGCCCCCCGATGAATCCTGGAGGAAAGTGGGCGAAAACGATCAAATCGAGGAGGCGCGCTTTGAGTGGCGGATCCTGAAGGTCGACAATGGAGCTAAAGCGCCCCGAATCGCCACGCGGCAGACTTTCAGCCACGTTGTTCTCGCGCTCGGGTGGGCTGATAACCTGCCACATAATCCCACCGCTGGCATCGCGTTCTCCCGAAGAAGCACGCATGATATATCCGCGCATACCCGACCCTCTAAAACGAACCTGCTCCAGCCACACCGCCCCCCCCATATCCACGGTCAGTACATTGCCTTCGGGATTGAGCGGATTGCGGGTCTGATGGGAGTAATATGTCGCGTCATCGCCATCGAAGGCGGTCAACGGATTCTTGCCCGGTGTCGTCAGTCGTAACGAACCACCGCCCTGGACCAAATTGACACTCAGGTTATCGCCCCAACCCCAGGCCTCGACCTCTGCCAAGCGCGGCAACTCACGCCGGTAGTAATCCCGTCGGCCCTGCCGCTCCGGCGCCAATTCTCCATAAGTCTCCTCGTCCACTGGCTCTTCGCGCCCCGCCACGTCGAGTGCAAAGTAAATCACATCTCCCCGCTTGCCAGACGGCAACTCCTCCCATTGGGCCTGTGAAATCTTTTCGGCCTGCCCCCCCCGCGTATCCGTAATCGCAATCCGGATCGTCTCGATCATCCGCCCCGTCCATTCGGGCGAGGGCTTATTGACTTCGACCAGCTTCCTGCCGCTGACCACGCCGCCGGCCGGGGGCAGTTCCGAGCTGGTACGCTCACTCTCGAAAATATATTCGCGCTGCGTGGTGTTGGGTGCATCTTGCGGAATGAAAAGCTGCAGGCCAATCCGGCGATTGTTCTCCTTGAGAATCGGGCTCTGCCGCTGCGACAAGAGCATGACATACTGTAGGAAGGGATCGCCGAGTTCTTCATCGACAAAGCGCAGCTTGAGCCGTTCCACCGGTACGGAGCGACCCAGGTCGATCTCAATCCACCATTGTCCAATCGGATCGGCCGGGTCCGGCTCCCAGAACGTGGTCGGGTCGCCATCGAGGATCGCCTGCGCCAAGCGCGGATTCGAGCCCACCCGGCTGATGCCCGGCCGAACCCAGTAATCCCAAATCAGCTCGCCCAGCGTGTTCTTCAAAGGCTCGCCAAAAACATCAAACTTCATGGTACTATCAATGGTGCCGATCCGCAGGTCATCTGAGTTGATGGTAATCGGCCTGCGGAGGGAGCGATCTTCGAGCACATTGTACACGGTCCTCAGCGAACGCGTCCGGACCGACCCAGACTCGTCGATCTGCGCCAGGTGGGTCGGCATCTTCCACTCTCGCCAGTGGCGCACCTGATCGACCACGATTTCGCCTCCGACGATATCGTACCCCTGCTGTGCCGATGCAAAAGACGCGCCCAGCGCTAAGAAGCAACCACAGAGCAACACCCATCGGTGTTCAATACGGCGCGCTATACAGGTTTTTGGTCTCATATCCACTTGAGCCAGCTCTCGTCCAACCAAGCTGCCAGACTAGTCCGCTGATATATACCGAAAACGACAACGCGAATATATGCCCCCGACCTCGATCCAAACCACCACCAATAGCAATATTCTGCTACTTGCTGCGACTTATTATAGAGAATCTCAAGCTCTAATCCAAGAAGACAGCGACCCGGTCACTATGCTTTTGCTGTAAGTTGCGGATATAGGCACCGATCTGCTCGTTCTCCCTCCGGCCCCGCAAGCTAGCCACTACCCGTTGACGAGCCTCGGCAAAGGGCTGGATCTCCCCACCCTCTCGCCTTAGCACCCGAAATACCGCAAATCCACTCGAGCTCTCCAGCGGTCCAACCAGTTCACCGGGTTCAGCGGCAAAGGCAGCCTCTACGAGTTCGGGATAACGCGGCTTGTACAGCCGCAATAGGCGCATTTCCCAACCGTGTTCGCGCACGCCGTGCCCCCCGACCCCCGCATGGGATCGCACACCGGGCCGATCGAGCAAATCGGCAATCTCGGCGCCCGATTCCCACTCCTCTCGCAGGATCCGGGCATTTTCTTCCTCAGCAGTCCACAATTCGTGGACGAAGACGACCTCCTGAGTGCGATAGCGATCCTTATGGGCTTCGTAATGGGCCTTGATCTCGTCCTCGTCAGGAGCCGCCTCGGCGGTGGCCTCTTTAAAGAGCTGGTCGAGGATCAACTGCCGGCGTTTGCGCTCACGCCATTGGCTGAAATCCGCTTCCTCTGGCCATCCGCGTTTCTGCGCTTCTGCAGCAAAAAGGCGCACCGGCAGCAACAACCGAGCAATTCTATCGACCACCAGCGCACTGTCGCGTTGCACATCCTGTATTCCAGCCGCCTGCAGAGCACCCAACCCCTCGGCGACGCTGATCACACCTCCGGAATACGCATACAAGGTCTGATGCAGTTCGTCTTCGGTCAGGGTGTTGCCCGATCGGCCAAAGAGAATATCCACTCCTTGCTGATCCAAGCGCACATCGTAGCGATGACGCAGGGCTTCGAATTCTTCCTCTTCACTCGCCCTTATCCGCTCTCTCCGAACAAATTCATCGACTTCTTCGAAATAGTTCGCGAGAGCCGTTTCGCGCTCTTCGGTAAATCGGAAGATCTGCCAGCCACCCGCCAGCTGCACCGGCTCAGCCACCTGCCCCAGAGGCAAGCCCGAAAATACCTCGAACGGTATCCCGAAGCGTCGCTCGGCCTGGGTTCGCCCGACCCAATCCACCACCCCATCACCCTGTTTGGCAAAAAGGTCGTTGGCAGCGAAACGGGCTGCCAGAGCGGTAAAATCCTCCCCTGAGTTCAACCCCCGCCCAACCTCTTGTAAATCCGCGCGATTCCGCACCAGAATACGGCTTAAGAGCCGCTCCCGATTGAAATCCATCTCGACAAAGGCGCGTTTTATATCTTCGCCATCGACCGAGGCCCTGGGTAAAATGACCTGGGCCCGATAGCGCTCGACCAAGCGCTGACGCACCAGCTCGCGGAGTTTGTGCACTACTGCTGCACTGGTATCGACCCCGCGTTCACTCGCCTCGATAAACATCAATTCCTCGTCGATCATCGACTGCAGGTGCTCCCGATCGGCTGCAACGCCCTCTTTGCTAGAGCGAAGCCCCGGGGCTAATTGAGCGACAAAGGTCGTGAAATCCACCTTTGAAATCTCTACCTCGCCTACTCGTGCAACAATATCCCGCTCCTCACCACACCCAGCGAGCAGAAATATCAACGCGCTCAAAAAACTCGAAATCCGTTTCATTTTCATAACCTTAGTCTATAAATAACCCACTAATCTCCATCACCAAATCCGCATCCGCACGGTCTATATCACCATCCACCGCATCCAGCGCCCTGCCCCGGTCGCTCCGGGTACCGCGAGGCCGCACGATCAACCGACCGTCGTCGTGTGCAACCTGCTCGGTACCCTCGTACCCAGATGGCACCTCAAAGAGAAAAGCCGCATAGTCTTTTGCGATCGTCTGTCCAGCATCGATAAATTCGAAGAGCGGAATGTCGAAAATCTTCCCCTTTGCCACCAGTGCCTCCGGCGTCAAAGGCAGGCTCGTAGTGCCGAATTCGAGTCCGCGGGCGATCGGCTTTCCCTCCTTTGAACTGCGCCAAATATTTAGCCAGGGGTATTCGGCGGTCTTCCAAATATAGCCAATTAGCAGACCCTTGTTCGCAGTACTCGCCGTGATCCAAGCGTATTCCGTATCGAAGCTGTAGCCCGCATTCGTCGGGTCGTCGTCGTCTTTGAGATAACGCATATCGACTTCTTCCCCGCTTGCCAATTTCCGCGCTTCGGGCCAAAACACCGTCGGTTTCTCCGGGTTGGGCATTGGACTGTAGGCCATATAGCCCTTGCGGGCATTGGCATCGACCACCGTGGTCTCATCGAGAAATGGTGGACCTATGGTCGGGTGCTGGACCATATTGTAGATGCGGCCCAGTTTGCCGGTATTTTCTACTTCTTCGCGCACCGCAAAAAACGCGCGGTCCACGGCCAGGCGGATCAAACGCCTGACCTCAAAGCCGGCCAACGGTAGCGAGGCCGTCATCTCGGCCTCGATGAATCCATCCCGAGACTCGGGACCACGCAAAACCCGCCACTCGACTGCTGAGGCCTCGCCGTGCCCGGGCATACCATTGGCGGCCTCAGCTTGCGAAACCGAGGCCCAGCGGTCGAGACAGAGGAAATGTCCCATCGCGCTCGGTCCGAGATCGGCCCTTTCGCGGCCCCATTCAAGCGGATTAACCCCGTGTGAATTTAAGTGAAAACTCGCGATCGAGCCCCCTTTTAAATCGATGACGAGCTGAGCTCGTTCTCCATCGAGTATCAACACCGGACGCCCCTTAACCGTCGTCTCCGCCACGACTAAATTCGCGCTGCCTAGTGCTGCCATAAACGCTGCCATAAGCAAGAACACCCTCATCATGAATACCATCCTCAGTTCAGCTATGGTGTACAACCCGCATTCGGGCCGAACTCACCATGAGACAAAAAGTAGCGATGCTCAGCCTGGCCCTCAATATAGGATTGAAGTCCCCGATCCACTGTCGGCGTTTTCACCCTCAAAGCCCCCAAGCCCCGCTTTGTCTCCTCCTATTGCACCTACAATTTCGGCAACGGCATCCACATCATACTTAAACCCATTTAGCAGGGCAAGGATGCGGCCTCATTTTCCACCGCTGATACACTATATCGATCAGGTCCAGGATCTCCTGGTAAAATACCCGGTGGGCACACACGACCCAGGCAAAACCACGGCAATTATGGAACGCCGCAACTGGAGCAGGGACGATGAACTCGACGGGTTTCAAACCTGGAGCCGAGCCCTCTATTCACCGTACCCATCCCCCGACGAATCACAGGTGCAACGGGTTTAGAACATCCGAATCCGATTACCTGTCATCCCCGTAAAACCATCGACGACCATCCAGAATCCTCCTGCGACGAATTGCCCCAATACCATTCCGAGAAAGAACCACCGCGTCGCCTTGTAGCCATTGGGCCCCATATATTTCAACACCAGCGCCTTGACCAGCCAGGCCAGGAAGATGCTGAACCATACACTGTTGAGGATCCAAGTGCCGCTGACCAGATAGCCGATCGGGTGGAAGGGCCACCAGAGCAGATTGTACCGCGCCCAGACCAAGAGGCTCATAATCACCGCCCCAACTCCATTCCACAACCAGCCCTCCCAGTTGGGGCCCGTCGGGTTGAGCGCGAAGTTCTGTGCGACGCGAAACGGCTCTCGGGCGAACCACCCCCAGGAACCGTGGAAATTATTGGCACCGTACGTATAGCCGATAACCAGAATGGTAATGACCCCACCGATCAGCCCAATCGCCATCGCCATCCCGATCATCACCAGAATTCGCCGCTTGTGGCGCGCCAATCCGTGCAGCATGCGGATCCCATTAGCACAGGGGGCCATCATAAAGACCAGCAAATCGCCCGCCCAGGCCAATGTGATCCCCGTAGCCAGCACTCCGGCCACCCCGATCGACGAAGATCCCACGCTGGAAATTAAGAACCCAGTCCCCGACATCCCCTGCACCGCCGCTGCCAGTCCCGCTTCGACAATGACCCGGGTCAGTGCTAGGAATATGACAAAAGCACCGAATAGATAGACCAGCACCGCCCAAAACGGCAACCCCGAGCACCACAACCAGATCGACATAACGACCAACCCCAGCACCAAACCGATGACCGCGGTGCGATACCCCATCAATTCCTCCCCATCGGAGCGATGATCCCGACGCCACACGTGCCGCAATACTTCCCACAGATGCATCCGGGCGGTCCACAATCCCAACACCACCATGACGATCATCGCACCCATGGTCTGATGACTGAGAATCCCCATGGTCGGCCCTTCAAAAGTATGGCTGAAGATATCGAGGTTCTCCGTGCTAAAAACCCCGACTCGGGTCAAAACCACCTCTTCGACCTTGACCAGCAAATAGAAGAACCACAGGCTGAACGTAATATTGGCATTGACCAGATAAGCCAGACCTACCCACATGCAGTCGAAACGCAGATAGAAACGCACCGTGTTCTCGACCAGAGGCAGAGAGTACGCGAAGTTGATGCGGCTGATGAATTCGTAGTAGTGGCTCAGCGCATTGATCCCGTGCAGAACGAAAGGTACGGCCAGCCCCAACCACATCATTGGATTCCTGAGAAAGGGTTTGACCAACGAGGTTTTCGCCCCATCCTCAACCATGCCCAGTGGCACCTGGGTCAGCGGATAGAGCAACCGTTCGTGATCCATCCATTGCCGACGCAGAATGACCATCGCACAGACTACGACCAGGTAAAAAGCGGCCATAAATAGCAACCACCACAAGAGTGGCTCGACCCAGATGCCCCAGGGAATCGGATTGCCCTCGGGCAGCCCCTCGTAAAAAGCCTTAATACCCTGCGGACTGTAGGGAATCAACCAGGTGGGAATGTGCGGAATCAAGAGCCCGTCCCAGTTGTTCTCCGGGCTGGCGAAGTAGAAAACGCCGGTCATAATCGGCACGGCAATACTGATGAACCCCCGTGCGGAAATCGCAGTAGTGATCATCATCATCACCGCGATACTCAATAACTCGGCACGGGTAAAAAGCCAATCGCGACGCAAGAGTCCCAGTATGGGCTGTACCAGAGCCACCAGCAAAAAGAGCAGAAAAAAGGCCGCCGGCGTCGATGAATTAAGCCCCATCTGAGTGCCATTCAGCACAAATTCTCCATAGGGCAGCCCCACCGCGATCACACCGCAGAGCAGAACTCCCACCAGCATCGCACGCAAGCTGATCCCGGGGCGAGACATGGTTCTTTTTCCACCATCCATAGGGTTAGTTATTTCACAGTCTATACAGCTATGCTGCGAAGAATGATCTTCTGGTATGAGATAAAAACAATCAACGTAGGCAGTGAGCCAATACTACGAGAAAAAACGCAACAATAACGCCCTTTCCACACGACCTAAGAACCATTGCGGACGATTATAGCACACTATGGCCCGCACCCCCATTCTTGGTTCCAGAAGCGATCAGGGACTTTCCTGCGCTGCGAATCCCTGCGCAATTTCCAAATTGCGGCGGAATTCCCCGTTGTCGGGTTCCAAATTCAGGGCCTCGGCAAACGCTTCGACTGCCGTCGAAAAATTCTGGTGCACCATGTGCAGGTTGCCCAGGCTATTGTGGGCATTGGCATGGGTCGAATCAACCGCCAGTGCCCTGACGAAAAGATTCCGGGCCTCGTCGAGGCGATGCTGACGGAAGCGGATATTGCCTAGATTTACATAGGCCAGTGCAAAAGACGAATCCAGCGCGATCGACCTGAGATAGCGCTCGGCAGCCTTATCGAATTGCTGACGTCGACCGTAGAGTACCCCCAAATCGTAATGACGGCGGGGATTCTGCTTTTCGTCGAGCAACGTGAATTCCAGACTCTTGATCATCTTCTCCTCTTCCTCCAACCGCGCGAAAGTCTCCAGCTCAACCTGGCCTTTGTCCCGTTCGCCCAATCGCATATAGACCTGCCCCAGATCGTAATGCGGTTTGGCCCAGAATGGACTCAGCTCGATGGCCCGTTGCAAAACCACCCGCGCCTCGTCGTAGCGCCGTTGCTCAAAATAGAGCGACCCCAACCCCCCATAGGCACCTGCTCTGGTCGAATCCGCGCTGATCGCTTTGACAAAAGCCGTCTCTGCCGCATCTCGCTCGCCGCGCTTAACCTGTACATTGCCGAGATTATACCATAATTCAGTGCGCGTCGAATCAGCCCGCAGAGCATGCTCGTACATCGCCGCGGCTTTTTCGTAATCGCCCTGCCGGGTGTAGAGCAAACCCAGCGCATTGTACGAAGGTACGTGACCGGGATGGATCTCCACTGCTCTGCCAAGTGGAGCATATGCCTGCTCGTATTTCTTCTGGCGGATATAGATGCCGCCAAGCTGGTAGTAGGCCTCGATATAGTCCGGCTTGAGTTCGATCGCCTTCCGGTATTCGGCCTCGGCCCGGTCCAGGTCATCGAGCGAAAAGTATGCATTGGCCAAATTATAGTGGATTTGAGCAAGATCCGGCAGCAATTTCGCCGCCTGCTCATATGCGCTGATCGCCTCGGGAAAACGGCGAAACTGAGCGTGATTGAGACCCAGATTGAAATAGGTGTGGCCCTCGGCAATAGGGTCGGGCGAGGGTGGCGTTTTTTCGCTACACCCGAACATTAAGAGCACCAGATACAAGCACGGTATCATGGGATCTCCTCAACCGTCAGAATTTGTCCGGCCTCGACGGATTCGAATTGCTGTACCACACCGCTGGGCCAGCGTATCTCTACTTCATCCACCCGCGTACTCACACCCAGTCCGAAGTGGATCCGCGGGTCGTGGCTCGACAGATAACTCCCGCCGCGGCGTACCTCCCTGACCTGGGTCGATGCACCAACGCGCACGCTCACTCGGGCACCGATGCCATCGCGGTTGCTCGACCGACCCACAGTGCGAATTGCCAGCCAGTTGCGCCCATCATTCCCATCGTTGCGCAGCACCGAGGCACGCGCGTTGATATGGGCCACGGCGATATCCAGATCCCCGTCGTTGTCCCAATCCCCTACCGCCGCTCCCCGACTCGATTCGACTCGCTGCATTCCCGACCCGGCTGTGGTACTAATATCAGTGAATCTCTCTCCGTCGTTGCGAAATAATTGGTTCTGCTGCGCGTAGGTCGTCTGCTCAAAGAGTTCGACATTGTCGTCCATATGACCATTGGCGACAAAGAGATCCTCGTCGCCATCCAGATCCCAATCGAAGAAGGCCGCTCCCCAGGCCAGCTGGTCCAGTGAAGGCTTGCCCAATTTCAACGCCGTCGTCTTATCGAGGAAGAAACCGTCCCCCTCATTATGGTACAGCGTATTGGTCTCCAAGTAGAAATTAGTAACCAAGAAATCAAAGGTACCGCTCTGATCGTAATCACCGACTGCCACCCCCATCCCCGCCTCCGAACGGCCCTCTTTATTGTAGGCCACCCCTGCGACCAACCCCAACTCGGTGAAACGGCCATCCTGGTTCCGATAGAGCAAGTTGGGTGTGCCATCACCCGCTACGTATAGGTCCGGATCCCCATCGTCATCATAATCGGTAAATACCGCGCCCAATTCTCTCGCCACATTCGGCATCAGCCCGATCTCAGCACCGATCTCGGCAAAGTGCCCCCCATCGTTGCGATAGAAAACGTCCGGTTGGGGTGCATAGGTCCACGGCGCACAGTAAACCCTGACCGAATCCTGGCGAAAACAAGCTCGGTCCGGATCAGCGCGACAATCCAGATAATTGGCGACATAGAGATCCAGATCCCCATCGAGATCCCAGTCTCCAACCGCCGCCCCGGTACCGAAACCCTCATCGCCCGCACCGAAAGAACGGGTCAGATCGGCGAAGCGGCCAGCGCCTTCATTGCGATAGAGCAAATTGGGACCATAAGACGTTATATAGAGATCCTGGTCGCCATCACCGTCGAAATCGGCAGCCACTACACCCATACCATACCCCGAATCCCCAACCCCTGCTGCCGCGGTTCGATCCGTAAAATGGCCATTCCCCTCGTTGCGATAAAGCGCCGCTGGTGCCGCCGCATTGACGAAGTATAGATCGAGCCGACCATCGTCATCGCAATCAAAAAAGGCGACACCCGAACCCATGGTTTCCGGCAGAGCTTTCTGGCCCCTGGCACCATTGCTGTGTACGAATTCTATACCGACATCGGCGGCTACATCGACGTACCCTCTCTCAGCGGAAAACGCCATGCTCACAAAGACCACTAGCATCGCCAAAGATCGGATCGTATTTAACTCGCGCAAATATTTCATCCTGACCACATCGTTGACGGATCAGACTCCAAGGGCTAATATCATCCCCAAATTTTATAAATCGCTATCTTCTACGTCAATTTCAAAACGGAGATCCATGACTGCGAAAAAAATATTGATCACCGGTGTCAGCGGCCTGATCGGCAGTACCGTCTACCAGCGTCTGATCCAGGAACCCGAACGCTACGACGTATATGGCTTCAGCCGGCGGCGCGTACCATCGGTGCGCGTACCGGAAGGTCGCGACCTGCAGATTCCAGACGAGAATTTCCACTCGGGCACCGTCCAGGATATGGCAGCAATCAAAAAGGCCGTCGCCGGCATGGATGCCGTAGTCCATATGGCCGCGACCTGGGACCGTTGGGACGATATCCTACCTCACAACCTGGTCGGGGCTTATAACCTCTACCAGGCCTGCCAGGAAGCCGGTGTAAAACGCCTGGTCGCCGCCAGCACTATCCAGGTTTCCGATGGCCAGCGCCGAGCCGAGCCCTACTGCTCAATCGCCGCCCGCGAATACGAGAACGTCCCCGATGATTTTGCGCGGGTCACCGCCGCCGAACCGGCCGAACCGCGCAACCTGTACGCCGCCAGCAAGGTATGGGCCGAGAGCCTGGCGCGCGTCTATGCTCATACCAGCGACCTGTCCTGCCTCTGCATCCGCATTGGCTGGGTGGTCGCCGAGGATCGACCACCCAACCCCAACGCCGTCGATATATGGTGCAGCCAGCGCGATATTGCCCAACTCGTCGAGCGTTGCATCGCCGCGCCGGAAGATCTGCGCTTTGGCATCTACTATGGTATGTCGAAAAACCGTTGGAATTGGGTCGATCTCGAAGCAGCCCGAGAGCAGGTCGGCTATGAGCCCCAGGACAGCGCGGAAGATTTTGTCGCCGAAGGGGAAGAAGAGAGCAGAGCATGAGATTGATTCTCATCGGTTGCGAATACGCCGGCAAAACGACTCTGGCCAATGAAATCGTCGCCTGGATCGAGCGCACCATGGGCAGTTCGCGCACCTTTCACGATCATTTCAGTCTACCCTGCAACGAATTTCCCGCAGCCGACCAGGAGCAACTACTGGCCTTGAGCCCTCAATTGAAAGAACTCTTTCAGCGCTACATGATGAACTATCACTTCCACAATGCTTTCTACAGCGACCCCGACCACAACCTAGTCGGCTTCCATATCGAAGAAGCAGTCTATGCCCCGCTCTACTACGGCTACGGAGCCCCGGGCGAGTACGGCGACCGCGTGGCCCTTGCCCGGGCAATGGACGCGGAAATTGTGCAACACGCACCCGATACCGTACTCATCCTACTCAGAGCGGGACGCGAAGTCATAACCCAGCGCATGCGCACCACGCCGCATACCCAACCAGTGGTGAAAGAAGCGGATATCGACCATGTCCTGGCGCGCTTCGAGGAAGAATACCGCAACTCGCTGATTCGCAAGAAATTCACCCTCGACACCTCCGACGCCACGATCGAGCAAACCCTGGCCGAATTCGCCGCGCAAATCAAAAAGCACCTGAGCCAAGCCGATCGCCTGCGCGTTCTCGCGCACCAGGCCTGGCCGAGTACCTAGCCGAAAGATCTAAGCATGACCACACCCCAACCCTTCTACGACTGGTACGGGATCTTTGCCGGATCGACGAGTATCGACGACAACCATTTCTGGACCCAGGACGTACCCGTCGGCGTCCACCTGGCCGTGCAGACAGCGCAGCAATCGGAAATCTTCATCGCCCCGGAGCACCCCTGGGAAGAGGGCGGCCTGACGCCCCAGATCATCCTCTGCGACCAGGGCATGGTAAAAATGTGGTATCTCACGCGCGGCGCAGGCGAAGGTCAACCCACCTTCATCGCGTACGCCGAGAGCGACGAGGGCTTTAGCTGGCGCCGCCCCGAACTCCACCTGCAAGAGTACAGCGGCTCCAGTGCCAACAACCTGCTCTTCAACTTCGGCGAGTTCCAGTTGCAGTCCCTTTTCATCGATCTCGATGCCCCGCCCGAAGCGCGCTACAAAGCCATCGGTCGCGACTCGATCATCTACCATCGGGGTACCGTCGTACCCGAGATGAGCCGAGAGCGCAAGTGGGAAATACGGCGCGAAATGGAGGCCGCCGGCCTGACCCCGGAACAACGGTCTGAAGAGCTGTACTTCGTCGGCTTGATCAAGGGTGCTATCTCGCCCGACGGCAAGCGATGGACCTTCCTCGAGGAGCCGCTCTTGAATGTAGGACGCACCGGACTGGATAGTCATAATATCGCGGCCTATAACCAGGACACAAAAGAGTACGTAGCCTATTTGCGCGGCCATCAGGGACGCCGGCGTATCGTGCGCCGCAGCGCGGGAGAACAATTCGGAAATTGGTCCATGCCCCGTCCGATTTTCGGCCTCGATCCTCAGGATCCGATAAGCGACGATGTCTATGCCTCGGCCTACTGTCGGTCTCCGGGCAGCATGCGTCATCTGATGTTCCCCGCCATCTACCACCGCGCAACAGGCACCGTCGATGTACAGCTCGCTACCAGCCATGATGGCCTGATCTGGAATCGCCCCGAGCGCAAGCCCATCATTACCCGGCAATCCGAAGGATACGGGATGGTCTTCGCCTTCCCCGATCTGGTCCCGCTCAACAGCGAAACCTGGGGACTGATCTTTACCGGCCAGTTCGACCTGCACGACTGGGGAGAGCGCTACGATCCGAGCAAAAAACCCGATTGGCGATGGGCTACCTGGAAACCGGATCGGCTCGTAGCCCTTGAAGCCCCTGTGGAGGGACGGGTAACGCTGGTCGAATCCGAGTGCCAAGGTCGCGAATTGACGCTCAATTTCCAGACCCAGCGCGAAGGCGGCTGGATCAAGGTCGAGCTCGTCGAGCCCCCCAATTCTCCGGCGACTCCGGTACGCGCCTTTCCGGGCTTCGGACTGGAAGAGGCCGATCCGCTGGTCGGCGATGAATTATCCCGCGTGGTCAGTTGGAAGGGCAAGAGCGACCTGTCCTCTTTAAAGGGTAGAAAAGTGGCCATTCGCCTGCACCTGGCCCGCGCCAAGGTCTTTTCTACCGCGATCTAGCTCCCCTGCCCAATCTCGAGCCAATCCCAGAGCATTGAGACAACCGCACTAGCCAGATGTCTCAAAATCGGGATCGCCGCGGTACAACTGGTTGGATTTTTCTTGCCCTCTGCACCGGTTCTTGGGTAAGTTCCTCTCCGTTGAAATCCATGCGACCAGGGTCAATCGCCGCTCCAAAACAAACGTTATTGCCCATGTTCCTCCTCCGCCCAACGCCATGCGCATCCATATAATCGGCGCCGGGATCTTCGGTCTGGCCACCGCCCTAGAGCTGCGCAGCCGCGGCCATAGTGTCTGCGTGTTCGAGCAAGACACCGTCGGCGGCCAGCGCGCTTCGTCGACCGACCTCTGCAAAGTAATCCGCCGCACCAATTACCAGAGCCCCTACCTCGAACTCGTCGAAAGAGCCGCACGTCAGTGGCAAACCTGGCATCGGCAGCTCAGCGGCGCTATTTACTACCAAACAGGCAAGCTCACGATCACGCGTGAGTTCGGCAAAGAGAGCCCGCTGTACAAAAGCTGGGAAGTGCTCGGCGAAGGCGAAGGAGGTCTACAAATCCTCTCCCTGGCCGATGCCCAACGCCGTTACCCCGCCTTTGCGATTCGCCCCAGCGACACCCTGATCTTCGACCCATGGGCCGGCTATCTGCGCAGCTCTCAAGCGCTGGAAGACCTGGCCGGTCTCGCGCGATCGATCGGCGTACAAATCCGCGAAGAAACTCCGGTGCTCGCTTTGGAGGAGCAGGGATCTGGAGTCGTTGCTAAATATGGAGGACATACCGAGGCCGCCGAGTTCGCCGTCGTCGCCGCCGGGCCCTGGGTCGCCCGACTCTGCCCCGATCTCGGACAGAACCTGCGCGTCTCCCACCAGCAGATGGCCTTTTTCAAACCCACCGACCCGACCCCTTATGCTGCCGCGACCTTTCCGGTCTGGACCCTTCCCACCGCCGAAGAACACTGGTATGGTTTCCCCTATTTGCCCGAGGGCCTGGTCAAAATCGCCGGCGACCGCAAAGGTCCCACGGTCGATCCGGATACCGACCGCGACCCGACCCCCGATTTCCTCACCGCCGCTCGGAACTTTGTCGAGGAGCGCATCCCCTCTTTGGCCAACGCCGAACTGGTCGGTGGCCGCTCCTGTCTGTACACCAACACCCCCGACAACGATTTCGTTATCGACCGAGTCTCGTCGCGGATCCTCGTCGCTGGGTGCGGCAGTGGACACGGGTTCAAATTCGGCGGCTCTATAGGTCCGCTGGTCGCCGATATGCTCGAAGACAAGGACAACCCTCTGAGCAGCGCATTGCGGATCGGCCAGCGCTTCGACCAAAGCCATACTCGATCATGAATATCGCAATCCCTTGCCCGCCGCGCTGTAATTCCCCCATCAATCGGCTGGCTCAACAAGCAGTGAGCAGGTAGACCCGGAGGAGTTCATGAATACCAGCGAGCTCTACGCACAAGCCGTCGTCATCGACGGTCTAAATGTCAGCAACTGGGAAAGTCCTACGGTCTATTCCAGCCTGCGCCAGGGCGGTTTTACCGCCATTAATGCCACCGTGGCCACCTGGGAAAATTTCCAGCAGACCATGGACCACATCGCCGTCTGGCTACGCCGTTTCGAGCAGCGCGATGATATACTCCAGATCAACGAGGTCGCGGATATCCATGTCGCCAAAGCCGAGGGCAAAACAGGCATCATCCTCGGCTTCCAGAACGCCTCGCCCATCGCAAACCATCTCGAACGCCTCCGCCTCTTCCGCGCGCTCGGGGTGCGGATCATCCAACTCACCTACCACGAACGCAACCTCTTGGGCAATGGCTCTTACGAACGCCGCGACGACGGCCTGAGCAATTTCGGTATCGATGCGATCCGAGTGATGAACGAGCTGGGCATCCTCATCGACCTTTCGCACGTCGGCGACCGCACCACCCTCGAAACCATCGACGAATCCGCGCTCCCGGTCGCCGTTACCCACGCCAATTCGAATACCTTCTGCGACCACCCACGCAACAAAGCAGACGAGACACTCAAGCGTCTCGCCGCTCGAGGCGGCATCGTCGGCGCGACCTCCTTCACCCCCTTTCTGCCCCATGGTTTCGACGCCACGCTCGCTGATTTCGTCGATGCCCTCGACTATATGGTGCAGCTCGTCGGCATCGACCATGTGGCCTTCGGCACCGACAATACACAGGATCAACCACTCTCCTTCTGGCATTATATCGGTGCCCAACAGGGTACTAAGTACCCCTCGACTTTCGCCAATACCGCACTCGATTATGAAGCGCATTGCTTCCAGCCCAAAGGGCTGGAAACCCCGGCCCAATTTCCCAAACTCGCGGAGGCGCTCGCCGACCGCGGCTACGGAGAACGGGATATGCTCAAAATACTCGGCGGCAATTGGCTGCGGATTTTCTCGGAGGTGTGGCAATGAACGATCACGGCAGACAGGTCATCGATCTCTATCACCAGCTCGTCGACAGCCACCTGCGTCAAACGCCCTTCGACGCCTCGTCGCGGCCGGCCTTTCAGGCCTGGCAACGCAAAGCGCGGCGGATTCTGCGAGGAATCATCGGCGAACTCCCCACCGAAAAAATCGACTTCGGACTCGAGCGCCGGGTGGTCGAGGAACATTCGCAGTACCTGGTCGAAGAACTCGTCTACTGGACCCGTCCCGGTCTACAGGCCAGCGCCTATCTGCTGACGCCGCACAAAATCGAGCTCCCGGCCCCCGCCGTACTCTGCCTGCACGGCCATAGCCGTCCGGGCAAGGACGACACCATCGACCCCGACTCCGCTTACGGCAACTTCGCCCGCCGCTTCGCCGCCAAGGGCTGCATCGCCCTTTGTCCCGAACAGATCGGTCTGGGCGGACGCACCCTACCCGAAGACAAAGTGAGCTACCAGGTTCTGATCCACGGCCTCAATATGCTCGGCCATACGCTGATCGGCCTGCGCTACTGGGATCTGGTCCGCGCTCTGGACCTCTTAGAAACCATGCAACAAGTCGATCCGAAACGGATCGGGGTAATGGGCCTTTCGTTGGGAGGGGAAATGACGCTCTTCCTCGCAGCCCTGCAAACCCGAGTTCGCGCCGCCTCCATCTGCGGCTACCTCAGCTCGCACCTGAATACCTTTCTCGACCAGCCCCATTGCACTTGCGGGCATCTCCGCGATCTGGCCAAGCATTTCGAGCACGTAGACCTCGCTGCCCTCATCGCCCCCCGTCCGCTTTTTGTCGACTCCGGACGTCAGGACCCGCAATTCCCCAGCAAAGACGCACGCGCAGCGGTGCGTCAACTGCGCCCAATATACGAGCTCTACGAAAAACCACGCGCCGACCTCGGCATCGAGGTCCATAATGGCGCGCACCAAATCTCCGGCACACGCAGCATCCCCTGGATGCTTAAACAGCTAAAGGACACCTAATGCAAACGACACTCGTCCCGGCGCAAATCGAACACTATCAACACCAGGGCTGGCTCATCGTTGAAGATTTTCTCACTCCCGACGAATTAGCCAAACTCAACGAGGCCGTCGACGCGGGCGTTGATGCGATGGGCGGCACCAAAGTCTCCGGCGAACACAACGAGGAGATCAAAGACGAAAAAGGGACCTATTACGACAAAGTTTTCCTGCAACGAGTCAATCTCTGGCGAGTAAACGAGAGCATCAAAGAATTCTTCCTGAATCCGGTCTTAGGCGAAATGCTCTGCCAGCTAGCCGGCATCGACGGGATTCGAATCTGGCACGATCAGACTTTGCAAAAACCCGCCTGGGGCAATCCCTCCTCCTGGCATATGGACGTGCCCAACTGGTCCTTCCATTCTCCCGATGCAATATCGATCTGGATCGCGCTCAACGACGCTACGATCCAGAACGGCTGTATGTACTACTTGCCCGGCTCGCATCGCAAAGCCGACTTCCAACGCAAAGGTGGCTTCGGACCCGATGTGGGTGCGCTCTTCGGCCAGTACCCGGAATTTCAAAGCATCGAACCGGTCCCCGCCGAGATGAAAGCCGGTGCGGCGGGCTTTCACAACGGGCTGATGGCTCATGCCGCCGGCCCCAATATGACGCCTTTTTCGCGCCGGGCAATGACCTGCGCCTATATGCCCGACGGCGCGACCTTCAACGGGATTCAGAACATCCTCTCTCAGGAGTATTTCGAAAGCCTTGAAATCGGTGACCTACTCGACGACGACGATCAGACGCCTTTGGTATGGGCCAAAGAATAGTGGGCGTCTTGCGCCCGCTCGTTCAGAGCTAAGCCCGTATCGGCACCCGCAAAACGCCGAGTAAAGAACCCACCACCGTGCAATAACGAACGCGATACGCGTTCCAATAGCACACTGAGCCCAGTGCGAAGTGTGCATGTGGAACAAAATAGATCCGATCCATCTTTTGCGGATCGATCCAATTTCAGGACCCAAAAGGCCGAATATGAAACTCACCTATTTCACCGATATTCACCTCTGTGAAGGCCACGACTTTAGGCGTGGATTCGAGCGCTGTCTCGAATCCATGCTCAGCCACCAACCCCAACTGCTGGTCAACGGCGGCGACCTGGGCATCACCCCTGAAGCGCTGACCCTCTACGACGAATTGACTCGCGAGATCCCGGTGCCCATCCTCCACAGCAACGGCAACCACGAAATCTGCAGCGGCTATATCTCCCGGCAAAACGCCGGCACCACCCACCACAGCACCGACATCGCCGGCGTCCACTTCGCAATTCTCGATCTGGTACGCTATTTCGAACCCACCCAGGCTCATCCTGCCAACTGGCACGTGCTCGCCGACGAAACCTTGCTCGCCTGGCTCGAAGCCGACCTCTCCGATCTCGATCCCCAAACACCTCTCTTCCTCGCCAGCCACGTCGCTCTATCGACCAGCTTTCCCATCCGCAACGGACTCCAACCGGGAATGGAATTCCCAACCAACGAAGTAGCCAATGCCGACCGAGTCCTCGAGTTATTACAACCCTTTAACTCCGTAGCGACCCTGCACGGCCACGACCATGAAAACTGCCGCCACTTCGTCGATCAGATCGAGGTTATGACCACGGCTGCAGTCGCCGGTGCGTGGTGGAAAAACGGGCTCGACAGCCGCTGCACCCCCGGACGCGAACCACCGGGCTACCGCCTTATCGAAGTCGACGACGATGGGCGAATCACCAACCGCTATATTCCCTATCTCTCACCAGACGAGGAACCGGCCGAATATTTCGCTCATACCCCCTCGGGTAGACGCTTCATCAACGTCTACGACGGCTCGCCTAAAACCCAAGTCGAGGTCGACGACCTGGGCCCATTGAACCCCATCGACCCGCTGGCCGAATCATCGCTGGGCCTGAGTCCCCATTTCTACGAACTCCCAGTGGACTACGACCGGGCGAAAGTTCGGACGCGGATTCGCTTTGAAGACGGACGGAGTTACGCGTTGGAGTTGAGACAGCGCAGTGGGGGGCTGGAGTAGAAGTATGTACTGGAGGTGTGAAAAAAATGGCCCGTCAACTTCTCGGGCCCTAGCACCCCAGATCCTGTAGAAAGAGCGTCGGATTCCCCCTCAGCCGCGCGAGGGCTCATCGCGCTCTTTCTTTAACCGCTCATGTACCTCTTTGACTTTGAAATCGTTTTCTATTACCTGCTCTAAATGCTTCATTCTATCGGGGTTCGCCGTTCGCAACATCGCCTCGCCGTGAATCCGATCGATCCAGAACCTGCCTTCGTTGGCCAGGGCATTCTGGAAGTCTTCGAGCCGATCATCGGGCACGTGCTCATAGAAATTCATCGTGTACATCCGCCGCCGTACCGAACCGCCGAACGCCGCGTGTTTGGTATTGTGCCAGAAGACCACGATATCCCCAGGCTGGCTCTCGACCACCACGCAGGGTACTTCTTCGGGTGCGATTCCCCATTGATCGGTACTATCGCGGACTCTTCCTTCTAAGTCATCGGCATATCCCTCACCACAGCGGTGACTACCGGGGATGATCCGCACCGCACCCTCTTCGCGGGTCAGCGGATCGAGGTAGAAGGCGATCTTGATACTGGGAATTCTCGCGCCATCGTACCCATCGGAGTGCCAGCGAGTATCGCCGACGTAGAGATTGCCATCGCCGCTGGTATAATTGAAATCGTCGCCGAGAATACTGGCGGCGATATCGTGGATCCGAGGGTCATCGAGCAGCGAACTCAAGTACTCGCTCTGATCGGGAAAGGGAACGATGCACGAGCGAGCTTGCTCGTCGTGAAGTCGGCCGTTATGGCCGCCGCCGTGCTCGTGCCATATCCGCTCGAATTCCTCGATGATCCGCTCAATGCAATCGTCCAACAAGCCGGGAAAATGCAGATAGCCGAAGGTGTTGAAAAAATTGAGCTGCTGCTGAGTGAGACGCGTTTGAACCATTGGATTCCCCTGCGTATTATTTAGTCAAATACCATGAAATGAGACGCGATGATAAAACTCGGCTGCAACGCCATGCTGCGCACAGCGGAAAAACTCCCCTATCCCGACAAAGACGCCCCCCGCAACTGGATCGATATCGCAGAATTGGTGCAGATGATCCGCGGATTCGACCTCGACATCGTCGATTTCCAGCTCTTTCGCGGCTTCCGCGCCCGTGATCCGGCCTATCTGCGCGCGATTAAAATCCTCTGCCAGCAATCCGGCCTGCCCATCGGCTTTCTCGGCGTGGGCAATGGCTTCGTCGGCAGCGCGGAAGTCGATGGCCAGACTCTGGGCATCCCCCTGCCCGAGCCCACGCTACGGCAGCATATCGCCGAAATCAAAACCGGGATCGACCTGGCCGCCTTTATGGGCGCTCCCCTCGTTCGCCTTTTCGCCGGTTCGATCCCGCCGGAATCGGAAAAGTGCGCAGAACTCTGGCAGACCGTAATCCAGAGCTTCCGCGAGGTTTGCGAGTACGCCGCCGACAAAGGAGTGCTGGTCGGCCTGCACAACCACGCACCGGTCCTAGCCCCCACCGGCGACGAGGTCCTGAAACTGCTGCGCGACGTCGACCGCGAAAACTTCACCTTCATTCTCGATACCGGCTGGTGGCCGGGCTCACCGGGCGCATCACCCAGAGGCGAAAGAGATCCCGCGATCGACTTTTACCAGTTCATGGAGCAAACCGCACCAGCGGCCACGTATATTCGCGCCAAGATCTACAAAATAGACAGCGGCCGCGAGGAGTGGCTCGACTACGAGCGGATCATGGGGATCATCTCCAACCTGAACTTCAACGGCAATATCTCGATCGTCTTCGAAGGGCAGGGCAACCAGTGTTCGGACCGCGAGGCGATAGGACTGGCCGTCACCTATATGCGGGGCCTCCTCGCCGCACTCTGAGAGCCACAGTGCCCTACGCCGACTCGCGCTGCCATACCACGTAGGGATTCTCCCGGTTGACCAGCGGAAACTCGACTCTGCCCTTCACCCGTTGCGACTCGTGCACCGCCATGATCATCTCCAGTGCCGCCCGAGCATCGCTGCCACTGGATGCCTCGACCACATCGCGATCCTCCTCGATCGCCTGAATCAACTCCCGCACGATTGAGATATTGCTATGGTGCGTGCGCTCGGCGACCGGGATGGCTTCCCACTCGTCCAAATACACCCGCTCCCAGGGGACCACACCATCTGGAATGAACATTCCGTGCCGGTGTATATACATCTCCCCGTTGGGTGAGTTGCGCAGCGCGATAATCCCCTCGCTACCGTGCGCTTCGAAACCGAACCAGCGGCTGTTAACCCCGGCCGCTAGATCTCCGGGCTGCGACTCGAAATGCGCCGTGACTCCGTTGGCGAATGCGTAGTAGGCAGCCACGCTATTGCCGGCAATCGGCCCGATTCCCTCGTTGCCCTCGCGCACATCACCGAGCGTAACCTCTCGGCCATCCTGGGCCACGTGAGCATGGGCCCATACCACATCCGCACCGGCGAAATAGCGCATGCTGTCCATCATATGCGGCCCCAATACCGCCAGATCCTCCGCCCCTGCACGGCGATCCCATTTGCCATGCGCTCGGAGCACCTGTAATTGGCCGATCTCTCCATCATCGACCAGCTTTTTCCCATATTGTTCGTATGGATTAGCACGGCGATGAGCCACCGCGACTTTGACCTGGTACCGCTCGCAGGCCTCCAACATCGCATCGGCTTCGGCTAAAGAAGCGGCGATGGGTTTCTCGCAGAATATACCCTTGGCCCCCGATTCGGCGGCAGCAATAACCAGTTCGGCATGAGAAGTGACGACGCGCGGGCAGATATTGACCAGTTCGGCCTGCTCCTGAGCCAGCATCTCGCGGTAGTCCGCGTAGCGTCGAGCCACACCGATCCGTTCAGCAGCAGCATCCAATCCCTCTGGATTCGGATCGGCTACAGCGACCACTTCGACCTCGGGAATATCCCTGTAGACCACATCGAGCCCATGACCGTACTCTCCCTGCCCGGTATGCCCGATGATCAGCGCTCTGTATGCAGTACTCATACCTTTTCCTCCTGAGGTTCTCTAGCAAAGACCGCAGCGTATTTTTCCTGAGCTACTCCCCCCAAGCGCCTGGCCATACTCACAAAGGCCTCGCGTCGGTAATCCCACTCGCCCCAGCGCTCAACCTGCTCCAGCCAGTCGCATAAATGCATCTCGACCAGGTCGTCAAAATCCTTCTTGTTCATCTCGATCTGCTCGCCGGTCAGACGATCGGCAATCCTATAGGGCCCCTCCGGTTCGTCCTGCAGGGCATCGAAAGTATCGCGAACCATCGCACAATTGACATAGGCCAGGAATTCGGCCCGCTCACCGATCAGCGCGCGCACCTCATCGCGACGCTCGACCGACAAGGCGAAATCCTGGAAAAGCTCGGTGCCATAAATCGAATGAAAGAGTGCCGCCCGGCACATCTCCTCGTCGCCACCCCATTTTTTCATATCGTTGTGCACACCGATACAGTGCGCCAGGTAGGTTTTGTTGGTATGCCCGACATCGGCGGCGCCAACTTGCTGAAAAAAAGCCGTGAGCTCTTTGAAACTTGGTGCCATGCGATTCTCCTCTTAAGCCGTTTGTAGCTGCTGTATCGCCAGCGGCCGATCTCTAATCGGCAGGTGGATCAAGGTCGCGAAAAGACCCAGGGCGATCGCCATCCACCACACCATATCGTACGATCCGGTCGAATCGTAGAGCCGTCCCCCCAACCAGACCCCCAAAAAGCTGCCTATCTGATGAGAGAAAAAAACAATCCCGTACAACGTCGATAAATAGCGCGAGCCAAATATCTGCGCTACGGTACCGCTGGTCAACGGCACCGTAGCCAACCACAAGAAACCGATCAGGACACCAAAGACCAGCGCGCTGAAATCGGTGAGCGGAATCCATAAAAACAAGCTGATCACCAATGCGCGCCCAAAGTAGAGCCCGCTCAAGAGATATTTCTTGCGGTAGCGATCACCCAGCCAACCGAAGAGCGACGAGCCGAAAATATTGGCCAGGCCGATCAGCGAGAGCGCCGTAGCCCCCACCATCGGCGCAAGCCCGCCATCGGTGAGAAAAGACTGCAAATGGGTGGCGATGAACGCAACGTGGAAACCACAGACGAAAAAACCCGCGTTGAGCAACCAGTAGCCCGAGTGCCCGCGCGCGCGCTTCAGGACCGCGAGCAGCGACTCTTCGGCGTCGGTGCTGCCCTCTCTCTGCGGCGAGCGCGATGGAAATCCCCAGGCCAATAGCGCCACCGACCCAACCAGTATCGCAAGTAGCGGAAACGCCGCCTGCCACCCCCCGCGCGCAATGAGCCACTGAACCAGCGGCACCAGCGCAAAAGTCCCAAACGACCCCGCAGCAGTAATCATGCCGAAAACCGTACTGCGCCGAGCGGGCTCGACGACCTGGGCGACCGAACCGAGCACCACCACATAGGTAGTACTGCTCAACCCCAACCCGATCACCAGCCCCAGTGTCAGACACAACTCGAGCGGCCCCCCGCTCAGCGGCACCAACAAGGCCCCTCCGGCGTAGAGCAGCGCCCCTGCTGGGACCACCCACCGCGCACCGTAGCGGTCGGCGACCATTCCCAGCAACGGCAGCCCGAAGAGCAAATTCTGTAACGCCATCGCCAGACTGAACACCTCGCGACCCAACCCCAGGTCCTGGCTGATCGGCTGCAGAAAAAGCCCGAAGGACTGGCGAATCCCCATGCTGACCAGCACTGTGAGTGCACCGACGCAGACGACGAGGACCAGCGCTGGATTGCCGATTCTCAACCTCGCCAAGCGATGCCAACCCCGATGGAATCATGGTCCACTTTGCCAATCTCGCCGCAGATCAAACCGAATTCCGTCCGATACTGAGCCCGGCGAAATGAGTGCGGATCGCAACCTGGTCGGGCGCCAGATCAGGCAGGATCACATCGTCCAGCGCAACGTGTTGTCGTTGGTCGCAAATCAGTGCTTTGATGTTCATAGATTCTTTCCGAATTTCACAGGAGCCAGGACGACCAAATTCGCAGTTTTCAGACATGATTCAGCCGCAACTCGTCCAGACAACTCGGCGTGATACCCTGGCGTAAAAAAACGAAACTATTCTCCGGCAACGTTTCGCATTGACCTGAATCATCCCAGTTCCTCGCGCCGCCAGCGCTCGAGCGGGTGCTCGCGCAGCGCGAGCGGCATAGGCACCCGTGCCCCCTGCCGATGTGACTCCCAGGTCGCGTGGATCATCTCCAGACAATCGCGCCCATCGCGGCCGCTCGCCATCGGATCGCGATCTTCCTCGATCGCGGCAAAAAGATCGCGCAACATCAACCGCTGTAAAAGCAACCGCTTACTGGCGCGGTCCCTCGCGCAGCCTTTCTCATCGAGATCCTCCGCCTCCAAGCTAACTCTCTCCCACGCCTCGTCGGGCTGCATATGCGACCCCCGATGAACAAAGAGCGAAGTATGCACACTTTCGCGCAACGCGATCCGCCCCTCGCTGCCAATCAGGTCGATCCCATACGCTAGATCGTTGGTCTGTTCCTGCCCCAGGAAATCGACCTCGGCATGCAGCCCACTGCGAAAGCGAAAAGCCGCGCAACAGCGTTCGCCGAGGACCAGCCCGGCATCGCGATCCATAGGGTGGACTTCCTGGGTGTGCTTGATGTCGCCTACACCCGACTCGCGGCCGTCCATCTCTAGCAAATGCGCATGCGCCCATTCGACATCGCCGCCGAAGAGTCTGACCCAATCGTAGAGATGGGTGCCCATCTCCATCAGCGAATTTCCCGCCTTGCGTCCGCCCTTGTCAAAGGCACGGATCCGTACCACTTGGCCGATCTCGCCGCGGTCAATCATCTCCCGCGCTAGGCGATTATAGGGACTGGCGCGCTTGATGTGATTGATCGCGAATTTAACGCCCGCCGCGTCGCAGGCCGCTACCATCTCGTCGGCTTCGACCAGGTCGAGCGCGGTCGGTTTTTCGCAGAATACGTGGATCCCGCGCTGAGCTGCCGCGATCGCAGGGCCGTGGTGCTGCGGTGCCTGGGTCGAAATAATCACCGCATCTGGCGCCACCGCATCGAGCATCCGCTGGTAATCATCATACACCTCTGCCACCCCAAAACGCGCTCCCCAGTCTTTTGCCCGCGAAACATCGATTTCGGCTCCGCCGACGAGCCGGCAACCCTCCTCCGCCTGCACGGCCTCAGCGTGATGTCCTCCCATCCCCCCCAGGCCGATTATGGCCACGCGATAATCGCTCATACTCACTGACTTTCTCTTGGGTTTTGATTGTTTACAAGAGCGACCTTAAAGTAGATATTACACCCGCAGCGATCAACGAGATTCGGAGTCTATGCTCTTATACCTACTCTGTCTGATGGCCGGCGCAATCGCCGGCCCCACCAGCGCCCAGACCAATGGTCAGATCGCCTTCCAGACCTTTCGCGATGGCAATTGGGAAATCTACCTGATGGGTCCCGAGGGGCAGGATCCGATCAATTTGACCCGAACTTCGAGCTGGGAAATGCGCCCGAGCTTTTCGCCCGATGGGCAGCGCATCGCCTTCGAATCCAATCGCAGCGGAAACTTCGAGCTCTACACCATCGATTTAGACGGCGAAAACCTGGTTCAGCTGACCGAGAATCCCGGCAACGGACACGCCGTCTTTTCACCCAATGGGCGACAAATCGCTTTCGAGTCCAATCGCGGCGGCACCTGGGAGATTTTCCGCATGGACGCCAACGGGCAAAACCCCGTGCAACTGACCGCCGAGCCCAGCAACGGACAGCCCAGCTGGTCGCCCGATGGAGAGCAGATCTGCTTTGCCAGCAACCGCGACGGCAATATGGAGATCTACACCATCGGCGCTGACGGCAGCCAGCCGCAGCGGCTCACCCAGCACGAGAGCTACGACTGGTTTCCCGCCTGGTCGCCAGACGGACGATGGATCCTCTTCGAATCGGACCGCGACGGCGATTGGGATATCTACCGCATCGATAAGGATGGCCAGAACCTGGTCAACCTGACCGACGACGACGAGTGGAATATCCGTCCCAGCTGGTCGCCCGATGGAGAGCAGATCCTCTTTGAGTCCACCCGCGATGGAAGCCGCGATATCTTCGCCATGGACCGCAATGGCCAGAACCCGATCAACCTGACTCAGAATCCCAACTGGGACACCAGTCCGGTCTGGGCGAGGAATTTTCTCGATACGGCGATTGGGATTGAATCGTGGGGAATTATCAAGCGCAAGGAACGCTGAGAGCGACTACTCTGCGGAAGAATCGGACCGACGCCAGACGGCGACGGCTTCGAGCTCGCGCACGAACAATTCGTCGTCGCTGACCGCCAGATGCCCCCAGGTCTCGGAATCGGCCACCGGGAGTTCGTCGAGCAACTCGAAACGATCGGGATTGGCTGCCAGCAGATAGAGTACTCCATCGCTGTCGAGCGCCAAAATCCGATCCTGGCGCCAGACCATGCTCCAGTATTTGCCGAAAGAGCGGCTGCTGCGCCAGCGCGAATCACCGGTCGCCAGATCGATGCACTCGACCCGTCCATTGCCCAGATGTAAATACGCATAATCGCCGACGACGACCGGCGACGACATATAACCGCTCGATTTATTATCCCAGGCGACGGAGGCGGATAGACCCGCCGCGCTGGATTGAATATCGATCCGATACGAACGCTGCCGATAGGGACTGGTAAAAATCGCATCGCCCCAGACCAGCGGAGTGAGGATGTGCATACCGCGGAAATGGGGCAGAGGCTGATCCCACAGGGTCTGTCCATCCTCGATACCAACGCCGTAAAGCGCTTCTCGATTCATCGCCACCAGCTGCTCCCGACCGGCCAGATTGGCCAGGATCGGCGACGAGAAAGCTCCGTTGCTGGCAATCCCCGATTCGATTTCCAACCCGCGCCAGATACTCTGCCCAGTGTATTTGTCGAGTTTGACCAACGAATTGGCAGCCTGGATATAGAGAAAATCGCCAACGACCAGCGGAGAAGAGGCGAAACCGAAATCGGGTACTGGTGTCTCATAACGCGCGGGAAAATCAACTCGCCATAATTCGGCGCCCGTCGCCCCGTCGAGCGCCACCAGCACCTCGCTCATATCCCCGACATAGAGCGCCTCTCCATCCCAGGCCGGAGTCGAACGCACCCAGTCGCCGTTGGATCGGGCGAAGAACGGCACACTGCCGGTAGCAGACCAGATGGTCTGCCAGAGCATTTTTCCCGTCTTCCGGTCCAGCGCGCGAACCCCCACCGTCTCATCGTCGACGGTCTCAACCACAAAGATTCTATCGACGGCTACCAACGGCCCCGGGTACCCCTTGCCCAACGGCACCCGCCAACCTAGTTCAAAACCGGCCAGCGAGTCAGACCAGGATTGACCGGGCGCACGCCCATCGCGATCGGGACCGCGCCACTGCGGCCAATCTGCCGCAGCAACGGGCAGTACCGCCAACCAAATCAGATAAAGTACAGAAAAAAGCGCGGAGCCATAACGGAGCCTAGATCGGGTATCCATGTCGAGAATGTACCCGGCTTCAGCCGGTTGGCAATCTCGAAAATTGGATTTTCTATACTAGTTTGCTCAGCCCGGTTCGGACCCCGTTCGATTGGCCTGCGAACGCGGAGTCAGATCGTACCAGGTCTCGTGCCCGGCGAAAAACCGCTCCAACTCATCGACCATCAACCCGAAAAATTCGGGGCGTCCCCCCGTGCCCGTAACCGCCCCGAAATGGGGACTCAGAAAGGCGTTTTCCAAGGAGAGGATTTCGCTGTCGGCGGGGAATGGCTCGGGGTCGAAAGCCTCGATTCCGGCCGCGATATCGCCTTTTTTGAGCCGCTCGATCAACGCCTGTGAATCGACGATCTTGCCGCGCGAAACATTGACGAAGACCGCACCCGGGCGCAAGAGCCCGAATTCGCGCGCGCCCAGCATCCCCTCGGTGGCCGGCGTCAGCGGTGCCACGCAGACCACCACATCGCAGTGCGAGAGCACATTGTCGAGCGAGGTCTGCACAAAGCCAACCACTTCTGCCATCTCCCGCGGCAGATAGGGATCGTGGACCCAGATATCGGTCTCGAAGGGCCGCAGCAATTTGATCAGCCGCCGCCCCATATGCCCACAGCCGATCAACCCGACCCGCTTGCGCAGCAGTACACCGCCCATTCTGGCCGTCAGCTCCGGATCGCGCCGGGTATCACCGGCAATGATCCGGCGGAAGTGCGCCCCGGCCTGCTTGAGCGAAACCAGGATCAGCCCCAGCGCCCACTCGGCCACCGGGTACGACGAGCCATTGGTGGTATCAACGACGCGAATCCCCCGTTCCCAGGCCGCATCGAGATCGATACGCGCCGCGAAGCGATCGCCCTCGAGCTCGCCGACAAATTTCAACCGGGGCGCGCGATCTATGATCGCTGCATCCAGCCGCGGCGAGCCGTGACAGACGACCATAGCGTCGATCTCACCTAGGCGTTCGGCCAATGCGGCAGACTGGACCGGATCTTCCTTGGCCGCGTAGATCCCCCCTCCCTGGCATTCGAACCACGACCAATCGCCGATGGCTTCGAGTCGTTCGATTTCTTCATCGGGCAAATAGTGGTCGCGAACCCGTTCATCGCAGGCAATCAATATCTGAGGACGTGCATCGGACATCTTTTTCGTTCTCCTTTACGATCTGAGTATTCCCGTTAACACCAGGTACAGCACCAAGCGGCCAGGCTCAGGGCAACACCCTGAGCACTACGCAGGTCATATCATCGGCCTGCGGCGACGCACCGGCGAAATCTTTCACTTTGGCCAGCAGCGCATCGACCAGCGCCTCGGCTCCCAACCCGGCGACGCATCCGTCGCGGATGGTCTCTCCCACCTGCGCGAAACCCAAAAATTCACCGGCCTCGTTTTCAACCCGAACGATCCGATCCGTTTTCAGACTCAATCCCAGCGCATGGTCTGCAAATGTCTCAGTGCGGCCCGCGCCGCCTCCGGCGTGCCGATCCGCTCGAGCGCATGCACCGAAAAGCCGCGCACGTAGTGGTTCTCATCCCGCATCCCCGCTTCCAGCACCTCCACCGCATCGGCCGCCCGGGGGCCCAAGCGCGCCAGCGATAGCGCTGCGTTGCGCCGCACCTCGCCGCTGGGATCTTCCGCCAGCACTGCGCCCAGCCGACCGCTCACTCCATCGGCCCGTTGCCCGACCGTGCCCAGCGCCTCGGCCGCCCGCCGCCGGGGATCTTCCTCCGCATCCTCGAGCGCCGCGAGCAGACCCGGCACCGCACTCTCCGCACTCAACCCCATATCGCCCAGCGCATCCAGCGCCCGCGCCCGGATCAGCGGGTCGCCATTCTCGGCCGCCGCCAACAACCCCGGCACGGCCTCATCACCGATCCCATTGAACGCATAGCCCGCATTGCGCGCTACCGCCTCGTCCTCTGCCGCCAGCGCGTCGACCAGCGCCGGCACCGCCTCTCGGCCTTTGCGCCCCAGCGCGTACGCCGCATCCAGCGCCACGAGTTCCCGCTCCGCGCCGAGCCGCTCGACCAGCTCGGCGACCCCGGCGTCGGTCCCGCCATTCGACAGCCGCCCGCAGAGCCAATCCCAGATATGGCGCCAGATCCCCTCCTGTGGATCCCCGCTCCCGGCCCGATCCGCACCCCGATGCGCCCAGCTCGGC
>MDTE01066640.1_pt1 | contig 29396 bp, 30 predicted proteins | sample 811231 | NCBI WGS metagenome assembly MDTE01 (sample SAMN05326651, study PRJNA326480) | marine metagenome | isolation source: seawater | place: Indian Ocean: Red Sea | collected 2010 | reverse complement strand
CCCGATGCCCCCATCAGGAGGACGAATTGCCATGTTTCAATCAGACCTGTTTCCCGCCGGCGAGCAGTTGCCGTCCATGCCCATGGCCTATGCCATTGGCACCCGAGTTGCCGCGCTTCTTGCTTCGGGACGTCATCTTACCCGTACCGACATTTCCGGGCTGTTCGCCGAAGAGACCGGTGTTCTGGACTGGGGAGGTGCCTGGACGATCGACGACTACAACAGCGCGGTCGAGATCGGCGCACTACTCTGGCTTCGAGAGTCCTCACGGATCGATCTGGCGACGAATGCACACGAAGCCGAAGCGCGGTTCGACTGGCTCGAAGCAGCTCTGCCTCCACGGCACGTTCGCAGCGAAGCACAGGTCGAGCTCCAGCAGTTCTCGACCCCGCCAATGCTGGCCTGGCTGATGGCGAAGGCCGCAGCTGTCTGCGCGCAAGACACGCTCCTCGAACCGTCCGCAGGCAATGGTGCCCTTGCTCTCTGGGGTTGCCTCCAGAACGCTTCGCTGCTTCTCAACGAGATCGATCCGGCAAGACGAGACGGTCTGGCCCACGTCTTCCCCACGGCCACCATCACTGCGCATGACGGCGAGCTGATCGCCGATCTGCATCGCGGCCCTGTTCCGTCTGCCGTGCTGACGAACCCGCCGTTCGCCCGGAGCCTGGAACGCGGCAAGGACGGCGAGACCGCCATGCGTCACCTGCGCGGTGCGATCAGAGCGGCTGCAAATGGGGCGAGGATAGTCGCCATTATGCCTGAAGGCTTCGACGCCTCCAATCGCCAATGTGCGTTCGCCCTCTGCTGCCGCCAGCTACTTTGCTGACGACAATTACTATGCCCGGGCCGATGCCGATCGGTCCGGGCAATGGGTCGGCGAAGGCGCGAAATCACTAGGTCTGACAGGGCGCGTCGAGGCAAAGCAATTCGATGCCTTGTTGCGCGGTGAGCTCCCCGATGGAACGAGCGTTGGCAATCCCGGCCAAGCGCATCGGCCGGGCATAGATCTTACCTTCTCACTCCCCAAAAGTTGGTCGCTGCTCGCGTTAGTGGGAAAAGACGAGCGGATCGTTGCTGCCTACCGCGAGGCGGTAACCGAGGCCCTCAAATGGGCCGAGAAGAATGCCGCTGAAACCCGCATTGTCGAACGCGGCAAGGTAAAGACCGTTGCCACCGGCAACCTTGCCATCGGACTCTTCCAGCACGACACCAACCGCAACCAGGAGCCCAACCTGCACTTCCACGCGGTCGTCGCCAATGTGACTAAGGGGGCAGACGGGAAGTGGCGCACGCTCAAGAACGACAAGCTCTTTGCGCTCGGCACGCTGCTCAACTCGATGGCCATGGCGCGCTTCCGGATCGCGGTCGAGAAGCTTGGCTACGAGACTGGCCCCGTTGGCAAGCACGGCAATTTCGAGGCGCGCGGGATTACCCGCGAGCAGGTGATGACTTTCTCCTCCCGCCGCAAGGAAGTGCTCGAGGCGCGCCGTGGTCCGGGGCTCGAAGCAGGAAAGATCGCGGCGCTCGCGACCCGTTCGCCCAAGCAGCCGATCGAGGACCGCGCGGTCTTGGGCGAGCAATGGCAGGCAACTGCGCAGACTGTCGGCCTCGACCTTCCGCGACTGGCGGATACAGCGAAGACACGGGCAAGCGAGCGCGACACGGTCGACGCAAAAGTACCCAATCTGGTCGAGCGGGGCCTGGCGCTGCTCAAGGACTTTGCTGCACACATCAAGGGGAATGAGCGTGATCCGCTGGTTCCGGATCATGTCCTCAAGCGGGGGGCTCAGGAGATCGCTGCGGCTCAGGCCGTGGCCTCAGCGGTGCGCCACCTGTCGCAGCGCGAGGCGGGATTTGCACGTGAAGACCTGTACAAGGCGGCGCTCGATTTTGGCCTTCCTGCGACCATCGCTGATGTCGAGAAGGCGGTGCGCTCGCTGGTACGTTCTGGGCTGTTGCTGCGGGGCAAGGGCGAGCACAAGGGATGGCTGGTGAGCCGCGAAGAAGTCGAGCGCGAGGCGCGCATCCTCGCCTGGGCGAATGAAGGCAAGGGCGCGGTTGAACCTATCCTCGCAGAACGGCGAGCCGACGCCAGCGTCCAGGCATCGGCCCTCGTCAATCAGGGCTTCAAATTGAACGAAGGGCAACTGGGTGCTGCCCGGCTCATCCTGACATCGCGCGATCGTACCATTGTAGTGCAGGGCGTTGCCGGTGCGGGCAAGTCGAGTGTGCTTAAACCTGTCGCCGATGTGCTGCGCGAGGAGGGACACAAGGTCCTGGGTATTTCGGTGCAGAACACGCTGGTGCAGATGTTGGAACGCGAGACCGGCATCGAGGCGCAGACACTGGCAAGCTTCCTCAAGCGCTGGGGAGCGATCAGCGAGGGGGAGGGCCGGTCCGGCCTTGATCGCGAGGCGACCAAGGAACTCGGCGGCAGTGTTCTTATCGTCGATGAGGCCTCGATGGTCTCGAATGCCGACAAGGAGCAGCTTATCCGCATCGCCAATCGTGCCGGTGCCCAGCGGCTCGTCCTTATGGGCGATCGCAAGCAATTGGGTGCAGTCGATGCCGGTAAGCCCTTCGACCTCCTGCAGCAGGGAGGCATTGCGCAGGCGCAGATGAATACCAATTTGCGTGGCCGCGATCCGGTCCTGCGCGAGGCACAGGCGGCTGCGCAGGCGGGACTGGTTCGCACGGCGCTCGATCAACTCAAGGGCAACACGGTCGAAGCCAAGGGCGATGGCGCGATCGTCGCGGCAGAGCGCTGGTTGTCGCTTCCGCCGGAAGAGCGGGAGCGAACGGCTATCTATGCCTCAGGCCGCAAGATCCGCGCCGCGGTCAACGAGGCAGTCCAGACTGGCCTTGCCGCCAATGGCGAGATCGGCCCGGAGAAGCTCCAGCTGGAGGTTCTCGACCGCGTCAACCTCACGCGCGAGGAACTACGCTACCTTGCCGCCTACAAGCCTGGCATGGTGCTTGAGGTTGCGAAGCTTGAACGCGCGCTTGACCGGGGAATTGCGGTGATGGACAGTCGCGAGCGCAACCTCGCCAACCAGAAGACATTCCTGGTGACCGTCACGCGTCTGCGGGACCACCTGACGCTCGTGGTCGACAGTGCTGCACGGCTCGGTGCGGCCGTTTCGAAGAACAGGGGCGAGAAATCGTCGGCGCTTGAGGTGACCGAGCGCTTGAGGGCAGCTGCACAGGCGGGGACGGGTAAGGCGATGGCTGACAAGGCCTCCAAGGTTCCCGAACCGGAACTTGCCAAGGAGCGCAATCGGTCGATGGACTTTGGAATTTGATCGGGCGCTCATGCCTGACATGACCGCTACGTGCCCTAATGCCGGTCATCGAAGCGTTCCTGACGATCGCCAGAAAGCGGACATCGGATCAGCTGGCTCGATTTGTCCGCAATGTCGGACGGTCCGGAACGGCAGGTTTTGGGGAGTGAACGAGGGATAGCTGCCCTTCGTTGCGGCCATGTCCGATGGCAGCTAGCCGAGATCGATTTTACCGGCATTGCGGCTTCGCGCTTGTTTGAATAGGTCTGGCCCGGAATCCACTGGCAGGGAATGAGGCTATGCGAGAACATGAGTTGCGGCGGCAAGTTGTCAGCGAAATGCATTTGCGTCGCTGGCCGCTGTTGCAACTGCCGGTCGCAGTGTTCCAGTGGGTGCTTGAGGTTGGGCCTGGCGAGCGTGAGGCGGAGCGCTCAGTCTTGTCCGCTCTGTGCGGAAGCCAATCGGATGAAGAGAATCCGCGCCACCTGTCAGGTGCACTCTTTGGCGACGTCTCCTTTACATGGGAGCGACAGAGCGAAGGTTCGACGCTGACAGTGTTTTGTCCGGGACGCGCCATCGAAGTTTTGCTCGCCCCCGGACTGGACTCTTCGGTGGGCGAGGCCATTGACTGGGCGGAAACCCTGCCGGGCGCAATCATTCGCGCGACATCGATCTGGGTTGGTGGCGACGAAGCCGAAGTCGAAAGGGCATTGCCCGCGGTTGATTTCAACCGCAGCGAGCTTGTGTCGTGCGGCCTCTCCGGGGGAGTGCGTATCTGGTCGGATTTTCGCATTCACCCCGATGGCCGGGGGCGCCTTGTGGTGTCAGCCGGGGAAGTCGACCGGAGTGATCTCACCCGGCAACTGCAGCAATTGCAGGAGCTTGGGAATTACCGCAACAAGGCGCTCTTGGGGCTGCCGGTGGCGCAAGAGGCCTGGCCAAGGCTGGACGCGGCCGAACGCGAATTGGCCGCACTGGCCAAGGCCGTCACTTCCTCGGCGGCCTCTGACGATGATTTGCTGGCGCAATTGTCTGACCTCAGCCTGGAACTTTCGACCATTGCCACGTCAATCGACTATCGCATGAACGCTACCGCAGCCTATTCGCGTCTGGTGGAAGAGAGGCTCGCACAACTTGCTCCGGAACCGATCCGTGGGTTCGCTTCGCTCGTCGACTTCACTGAACGCCGCTTCCTGCCGGCAGCGCGCACCTGCGCCGCCTTGACTGAGCGCGAACGCCAGCTGACACGGCGTGCGCGTCAAATCTCCGAACTGCTGCGCGCCCGCATCGAGACGCGGATCGAGAACCAGAACGCGAAACTGCTTCGATCGATGGAGCGCAGCACGACGATGCAAGTGCGCTTGCAGCAGATCGTCGAGGGCCTCTCCGTAGTGGCCGTGAGTTATTATGCCATCGGCCTGCTAGGGGATGCCATAAAGGGTGCGTCCCATCACTTTGACTGGGTTGATCCGGAAGTTGCGATCGCTTTGCTGGTGCTGCCGGTCCTGGGATGCGTGTGGTTTGCGCTCCATTCGCTCAAAAAGCGGGTTCTGGGCGGCGATTAGCTGCATTCACGCGGAAATTGCGCACGCGACAACGCCTGTGACCAGCCCACAAGCTCATCTCATTGTTAAGTTGGCAGGCGAAATGCAAACTTTCCTTGCACATCGGGCGCGACTGGCGGTAGCAGTTGCGGTCCGCTGCATGTTGGGAGGTGCATTTGGCCGGGGAATTGACGATCCTTGTTGTTTCGCGCGACGATGCGCTGATCAGCGCGGCGCGAGCTGGGCTGAAGGAGCGGGCTGATTACCGGCTGGTCATAGCTGAGGACGGCAAGACCGCGCAGGAGCGGCTCAACGACATCGAAGTACACCTCTTGCTTTGCGATCTCGACACGGTGGACGATGCCCAGGACAACATACTGACACGCGCGCGCGTTTCACATCCGGGGGTTTGTCGAATTGCGGTCTCTTCGCAGAATCGCGACGATGCTGACAGCGAGGCAGTCCGTCGCTCTGCCGCCTATCTCTATCTGTTCAAGCCGCTAACACCTCATCAGATTGCGCTCATGGTAAAGCGCAGCCTGGAAATGAACGAACTTTCGCGACGCCATCGCCTTCTTTCGCGTGAACTGAAGATTTCGGTCGATGACCAGATCTTCGAGGAACGCGTGGATATGTCAGTCAAGGGCGGTTACTCGCAATTCGAGAAGCTCGTTTATGCCAGCGCCAAGATGGCTGATTTGATCGTTGAAGCGCGCAAGGCGGCAGTCACCGATCTGCCAGTCCTCATCGAGGGCGACACCGGGACGGGCAAGGAACTGCTGGCGCGAGCGATCCATTTCAACTCTACACGTGTCGATTCTCCGATCCATGTACAGAATTGCGGCGGTATGCTGGATTCCACGCTCCATTCCGAATTGTTCGGACATGTGCGGGGGGCTTACACCGGAGCCACCGCAGACCGGCTTGGGCTGTTCCGTGCCGCAGATGGCGGAACGGTGTTCCTTGACGAAATTTCAGATGTTTCGCCGAGTTTCCAGGTCAGCCTGCTGCGCTTCCTTCAGAATGGCGAGGTTAAACCGCTAGGGTCGGACAAGTTGTTGCATGCCAATGTCCGGATCATTGCGGCGTCGAACCGGCCGCTTCTGGAAATGGTCGAAAAAGGCGAATTTCGGCGTGACCTGTATTATCGTCTCAAGGGCTTTTCGCTGAGCATCCCGGCGCTGCGGGACAGGCGGGAGGATATTCCTGTTCTTACAGATTTCTTCATCGAGAAATATGCCGGAGTAGTCGGCCGCAGGGTAATTGGCATTACGCAGAGTGCGCTCGACAGGCTGCAGGCTCATCAATACCCAGGCAATGTCCGGGAACTGGAAAGCGAGATCAGGCGCGCGGTGGCGCTGGCTGAAAATGGTGGTTACATTACAGAGCGTAACCTTTCGGCCGTGTTTGATAATCTCGTTGTTGCCCCGGATGTCGGCCAGCAGGCGGAAATGGAAGGCGGCACACTCAAGGAGATGGTCGAGCGTCTGGAGCAACGGGTCGTGGTAGGTGCACTCACCCGTTTTCGCTGGAACCAGAGCAAGACTGCCGACGCGCTGGGGCTATCCCGCGTGGGCCTGGCCAACAAGATCAAGCGCTACGGTCTGCATGATGGCTGACGGTGGTCTCATGCAGGAGCAAGAGCAGGAACGGGAGTGGCAGTGAAATGGCAGACCGGGACAATGTTGTTCGCTTGCGTTTTTCCCGCATGCCCTATCCGGGGCAAGAGGCGCCACAAGACCTCGGCTCGACAAAGCTGACGCGAACAGCGGGTGCAGGACTTTCTGGTGCGCATGGCCATTGGTGCGGGCGCTGCAAAGGCATCTGGTATTCGGCGTTCGGCGAAGTTGAATGCCCGGTCTGCGGCAACCGGCACGGCTAGCCTGAACGGTTGGCATACGCACCTCCTGCGGCTCCGACTGCAAAGAATGTTTCAAGGAGTGCGTGCAAAGTTTCTTTGCATTTTCTTCGCCGAAAATAAGGGCTTCGCCATACGATATTGAAAATGCTTTAGTATTTTTCTGGCACGAATCATGCTTAATGTCCTCCCATGGCCCGCAGGGGCATTTGGCCGGTCGGGCACTCCGCCGGGAAGTTGGGAGACTGAGAAATGGCGAATCTGTTGTGGCTTCAAGGCGGTGCGTGCTCTGGCAACACCATGTCCTTCCTTAATGCCGAGGAGCCCAGCGCATGCGATCTGGTGACGGATTTTGGCATCAATGTCCTTTGGCATCCCTCGCTTGGCCTCGAGCTGGGTGAGAATGTCAAAGTCATGATGGAAAAGTGCCTTTCCGGCGAAATTCCGCTCGACATTTTCGTGTTCGAAGGCAGCGTCATCAATGCGCCCAACGGTACGGGCGAATGGAATCGCTTCTGCGGTCGTCCGATGAAAGACTGGGTGGCAGATCTTTCTGCCAAGGCGCAATTTGTTGTGGCTATTGGCGATTGCGCCACCTGGGGCGGCATCCCGGCAACGGCTCCCAATCCGTCTGAAAGCGAAGGCTTGCAGTTCCTCAAGCGGGCCAAGGGTGGAGCGCTGGGCGAAGGCTTCACGTCTCAGGCTGGCCTTCCGGTCATCAATATTCCCGGCTGCCCCGCTCACCCTGACTGGGTAACGCAGATCCTTGTCGCCGTTGCCACGGGCCGCGCGGGCGACCTGACGCTGGACGAATTCCATCGGCCAAAGACCTTCTTCTCCAGCTTCACGCAGACGGGCTGCACCCGCAACATGCACTTCGCCTACAAGGTCTCGACCACGGCCTTCGGTCAGCGCAAGGGCTGCCTCTATTACGATCTGGGGTGCCGCGGCCCGATGACTCACAGCCCCTGCAACCGCATTCTGTGGAACCGCGTTTCGTCCAAGACCCGTGCTGGCATGCCCTGCCTTGGCTGTACGGAACCGGAATTCCCCTTCTTCGATCTCGCCCCAGGAACTGTCTTCAAGACCCAGACTGTGATGGGCGTGCCGAAGGATCTTCCGCTAGGGGTTGATCGTACCGGCTACGTCAAGCTCACAGCTGCCGCCAAGGGTGCGGCTCCGGCGTGGGCCGAAGAGGATATCTTCGTCGTCTGATTCATGAGGGTTCATGGCGCGCAGCGAAGCGCGCCGCACACAGAATTTCGGGAGAATTACAATGGCAGCTACACAAACCCTCGACATCTCGCCCGTTGGCCGGGTGGAGGGCGACCTTGATGTCCGTGTCGACATCGAGAACGGGATCGTCACCAATGCATGGACGCAAGCGGAAATGTTCCGCGGCTTCGAGGTCATCCTCAAGAACAAGGATCCACAGGCCGGGCTTGTGGTTACGCCTCGTGCATGTGGCATCTGTGGTGCCTCGCACCTTTCCTGTGCGGCATGGGCGCTCGACACTGCCTGGGGTACGACCGTTCCGCGCAACGCCATTCTCGCCCGCAATCTCGGGCAGATCGTCGAAACCATCCAGTCGATCCCGCGCCATCATTATGGCCTGTTCATGATCGACTACACTAACCAGAACTATGCGAAGTCCAAGTTCTACGAAGAAGCGGTGAAGCGCTATGCGCCCTTCACAGGGACCTCCTATGAAGCGGGTGTGACCATTTCGGGCCGCCCGGTAGAAATCTATGCCCTGCTTGGCGGGCAGTGGCCGCATTCTTCCTTCATGGTTCCTGGTGGCGTGATGTGCGCCCCGACCCTGACCGACGTGACCCGCGCCTGGTCGATCCTGGAGCACTTCCGCCGCAACTGGATCGAACCGTTGTTCCTTGGTTGCTCGATGGAGCGCTATGAGGAAATCAAGACTTATGACGACCTGATGGCGTGGCTGGACGAAAAGCCCGAACATGCCAATTCCGACCTCGGCATGTTCATCCGCATGTCGCTCGACATTGGGCTCGACAAATATGGCAAGGGCCACGGCAAGTTCATCTCCTGGGGCTATCTCCCGCATGAAGACCGTTACAACAATCCGACGATCGAAGGTCGCAATGGCGCGGTCATCATGAAGTCGGGCGTGTTCGATGGTGCCAGCGACACTTTCAAGCTCATGGATCAGGGCAACACCCGTGAGGACATGCAGCATGCCTGGTACGATGAAGGTGACGGCCTCCATCCGTTCGACCGGACAACCAATCCGGTAGCCAAGAACGACATCGACACAGACGGAAAGTACAGCTGGTCAACCGCTGTCCGCCACAGCGACAACGGACGTCTTGAAGCAGGGCCGCTGGCTCGCCAGCTGATAGCAGGTGGCGATCACGGCGAGAGTTGGCAGCACAGTGATGGCCTGGTGCTCGACATGTATCGCAAGCTGGGCGGCGCTTCGATCTACCTGCGTCACTTCGCCCGGCTGCACGAACTGTGCAAACTCTATCGTGAATCCGAGCGCATTCTGCGCGAGTTCCGCCTCAATGACGAATGGTACATCAAGCCGACCGAGCGTGATGGCCAGGGATGGGGCGCGACCGAGGCCGCGCGCGGTGCCTTGTGCCACTGGATCGACGTGCGCGATGGCAAAATCCACAACTACCAGATCATTGCTCCGACCACCTGGAACGTTGGTCCGCGGGCGAGCAATGGCGAGTTGGGGCCGATCGAGGAGGCACTCATCGGCACCCCGATTGCAAATACTTCCGATCCGGTTGAAGTCGGGCATGTTTGCCGTTCCTACGACAGCTGCCTGGTTTGCACGGTCCACGCACACGATGCGAAAACGGGCGAGGAACTGGCGCGCTTCCGCACAGCTTGATATCGGGTCGCCGGGTGGGAGGACACTGTGAGATGTCTCCCACCCGAGCTGCGAATAGAATAACAACTCGTTGGGAGAATGCGCCGGAATGACTGGCGACAACACCGAATTGCAGCGCCAGCGCGAATGGCTCTTGTCCCGGTATGGCGTGGTGCCTTCGGAGGCGGATCATGCGACACTTCTGCGCATGATCGAGGATTATCTCAACGAAGGGCTGGAAACGCAGGTAGAGCCATTCCCCGAAACGGACCGCGAATTTTCGGGCATTCTTGATGAGCTAAGGGCGCTCGATCCGGATGATCTAAGGGCCAAGCTCGACATTTCCGGCTGGTTGCTTCGCCCGTACGGGGCAGACGAGATGCGCTGTCAGGAATGCATGTATTATCTGGTCCACAGGCGCTGGTGTGACCTGCCGGAGCTCAGCTTGCCCGCCGAGCCCGAATGGTGGTGCCGCCTCTGGCGCATTTGAAGGAGTTGCGCATGGCCACTGATGCAGACGAAACCCTACGGCAGGAAATCGCGGGTCTTCTGGCTGGCGGCCTTGAAACTGAAGTCTTCCCCAGAGCCGAAGACTCTGCGCAGGTCAACGCGATCGTGTCCCGCCTGCAATCGGAAGGCAAGGATCTTGCTTCCAAGCTTGTGATTGCCGGGTTTACAGATCACACCATCACGGCTGATGAACTGGAACAGCCCTGCGAAACCTGCATGTATTACCTTATCAAGCGCCGCTTCTGTGATCTGCCTGAACTTATGCTGCCGGTTGAACCCGAGTGGTCGTGCCGCCTGTGGCGAATTTAGACGCACCTGCCACTGCGATCATTGGCTGCGGCAATATCAATCGCGGTGATGACGGGGCTGGTCCGGCCGTCATCGCCCGGCTTGCTGCTGAAGATTTGCCGTCTGATGTAGCGCTGCTGGATGCCGGCACTGATGGGATGGCAGTGATGTACCGTGCTCGCGGGGCGCAGCAGCTTATCGTGATCGATGCAAGGGAGCCCGAAGGCAAGCCGGGGGCTATCTACGAGGTTCCCGGCGATGTGCTGGCGGCGGAACCGGTCCATGGCGTGGGTCTTCACGCGTTCCGCTGGGACAACGCCCTGTTTGTGGGACGCAAGATCTTTGGCGATGACTTCCCTTCTGATGTTCAAGTCTATCTGATCGAAGCGCAGACGCTGGACTATGCCACCGAGCTTTCCGGGCCAGTAGTTGCAGCGGTCGAGAAGGTGGCGGCCAAGATTGCGGCGCGGCTCGTCATCGCGCCCGAGGCTTAAGTCATGGAGCAGACCATCTCCGTCGCGCGCGGTACGATCCGGTTTCCCGCAGGCCTGGTCGCTACCTATTTCTCGGGCATCGATGCAGTTGCGGTGCTGATCGATGGCGCGACCTTGCGGATTTTGCCGGTCTTTCACGCGGCAGCCGGAGGAGCGCTGTTGAAACAACGCAATGCTCAGGGCGATCGGGTAGTTGGCGCTTTCGATGTGTTCGAGGCGCATGGCCTCGCCGACTTCGAGGCGCAGGACGTCCCCGTAAGATGGTCAAGCGGAGAAGCGGCGCTTCTTGCGGACCTTCCTGTAGATGATAACTAAGTTTACATAACGAAAAACTGGTAGACAATTCATCCGGCGCTCGTTTTAAGGGCTGCAAGGCCAGAATCCGATCAAGGGGAGGCCGGGGAGAGTCGGGATGGTTGCGCTTAGTCGCACAGAGGATCAGCTGGCGGCCGCCTTGAAGGTGGTGGGGGAAAGCGACGCTTCGGTTATCGAGAAAGCCGAAATGCTCATGGAAATTGCCATGGGTCTTCAACAGCGGCCGAAGGAAGCCGACGACCTGCTGGCAGCCATCGAACTCTATGAACAGGCAATCCATCAGTGCGGAGACCAGGATGCACTGCTGACTGCCCGGATTCGTGCGCGAATGGCCACGGCGTTGATGGCAATACCCTCCGAAATTGCCGCACCGATCGAACAGGCTCGTGACCTGCTGAAACAGGCAATACCGGTTTTGGCAGAGGGCGGCAGCGGCGAAGAGGTGGCTGAAGCGGAAATGAACCTTGGCCTCGCCCTGCAGACGCTTGCAGGCGCAGGCATGGCGCGAATTACAGATGCAATATCCGCCTATCAGCGATCGCTGCGGACGTTCAACAAGCTGCGTCATCCACGCGAATATGCCATTCTGAACAACAATCTGGCGACCGCCTTCCTCTCCGTTCCGATTACGAGCGATAGCGGCAAGATCAGCGAAGCGCTGGCGGTGCAATCATTTGAAGAAGGACTTTCGGCGGTCAATCTGATCGATCAGCCGATGGAATATGCAATGCTTCAGAACAATCTGGGCAATGCGCTGCAATATGCATCATCGAGCCATCGGGTCGAGAACGGTTTCCGCGCGCTGGAAGCCTATGACGAGGCGTTGAAGGTGCGCCAGCGGGACAACACTCCGCTTGAATATGCCAACACCATAGCGAACAAGGCCAATTGCCTTTGCAACCTCCCTGACGATCCGCAAGACGGAGAAGCGGGCAATCCACGCAACATCGCGCAGGCGATCAAGCTTCTGCGCGAAGCGCGCGAAATATTTGCCGCTGCCGGAGCGCAGGACCGGGCCGAGAGCGCGGCGCAAACAATCATCGAACTTGAAATGGCAGTGCGCGGCGAACCCTCGCGCGCCAACGGCGGATTTTAGAGAACAATGGAGGTGAATTTGCTCGTAATTTTACTGCTGGCCCTGGTGGCCGGAATAGCAGGGGCTCTTGTCGGCGGCGCGCTCTCGGGCCTGAAGATTGGCGGGGCTGCGCTGGGCAAGCAACTGGCAGCCCAACTGGGCGGGCTTTACGGCCTGCTCGCCGGAGTTCCCGGTGTAGTCATGGGACTCGCCGTGCTGTTTTTCATGCAATCGGCCTGAGGGAGACTACCATGTTTGATATGGTTTTCAGTTCAACCAAGTTGTTTTTTCAGGGCAAGCTGTTCCAGGATACGGCCCTCGCCATCCGTCTACTTGTGACCGGGGCTGCCGCAGCTACCGTTGCAACTGTATTGGTTGGCATGGTTGCACCACTATGGGGAGCGGCGATTGCCGGGGGCCTGGTGGGCGGCTTGCTTCAGCCTTACCTCTACCGGAACATCAAGTACGCCTGATCCGATGTCAGAGGCGGATCCCCAGCGGCCCGAGCCAACGCTTTCCCGCCTGCTGGGGGATCTGACCGCGCTGGAAGCGCTGGCAGAGAACTGGGAAGAAGGTGCACGTAATGGTGCGCAGGCACGGGCAGCGGCGCTTGATGCGCTCAATGCCGAAGCCTTCCGTCGCCTGATCCGTTCGCTGCGTGAGCTGCCCGGCGCAGCCGAGGCCTTGCGTCAGGCGGCGGCGGACGAGGTGGTCTATTGCGTGCTCCGCCGCCATGGCATCCTCAAAGCCAGCCTGTTCGAGCGGGTCGATGCCGCGCTTGCCACAGTGCGCCCGACGCTGGCCGGCCATGGCGGCGATGCCGAACTGGTCGAAGTATCTGGCGACAAGGCAGTGGTGCGTTTTCTGGGGGCCTGTGATGGATGTCCCGCTTCGGCGCTGACTTTCTATGCCGGGGTAAAGAAAGCAATCACAGAGCAAGTGCCCGAAATCCGCGAAGTCAAGCAGGCCAAGGGGCTGGGCGGCGGCGGTGGTGATACGGTGCATTTCACTTCTCCCTTCGCCGCGCATGAGCATGAAGGCTGGCTCCATGCTCTGCAACTAACTGAATTGCCCGACGGGACGACTTCTGTCCTGGAGCTGGAAGGGCGTTCGCTGCTGCTTTCGCGATTCGGGGACAAGGTTACCTGTTTCGAGAACGCCTGTGCGCATCTTGGCATGCCGATGGACCAGGCGGAAATTGCCGATGGCTTCATCACCTGCCCGCATCATGGTTTCCGTTATGCGCTCGAAAGCGGTGAATGCCTGACGGCACCAGAAGTGCAATTGCAACCCCATGCCGTACGCGTCCGAGGGGATGCCATCGAACTGAGGCTGACGCGATGAAAGTATCGCTCGCGCCCTCCTTCCGTCCGGTCAAAGCCGAAGGGACGCAAATCGCGGGGGCACCGCTGCTGGAAGAAGGCGGGCCGCGCGTGGTACTCGGCTGGTCGCCGGGCGACGTTGCAACGCCGCTATCTCCCGCCGCTGCAAGCCTGTTCGGGCCGCGCGGTGTCTGCCTGCATCCTGATGGAACATTGTGGGTCGCGGATACCGGGCATCATCGGCTGCTGGGATGGCGAAAGATCCCACAATCGGACAATGAGCCTGCCGATATTCTGATCGGCCAACCGAGTTTCTGCCGCGAAGGCCGCAACGCCAAGGGGCCTCCCGGTCCTGCTACGCTCAATGTGCCGACTGGCCTGTGCGCATGGCGCGGCGGATTGGCCGTGGCTGATGCCTGGAACCACCGCGTGCTGATCTGGCGCGAAGTGCCAACAGGCAATGGCCAGCCAGCCGATCTGGTGCTGGGTCAGGAGGATAGTGAATCCGTTCTGGCCAATCGCGGCGCTGACCGTCCAACCTCGGCCAGCTTGCACTGGCCCTATGGCGTGGCCGAAGTGGCCGGCAGACTGGTCGTATGCGACAGCGGCAACCGCCGCCTGCTCGTTTGGAGCGATCCTTCAGAAACCGGCCAGCCAGCCGATCTGGTGCTGGGCCAGCATGACTTCTCTACGCGCGACGAGAACGCGGGCGGCGAAGTCACGGCGATGTCGATGCGGTGGCCGCATGGAGCCTGCTGGTGGAATGGCCATCTCGCGCTGGCAGACAGCGGCAACAACCGTGTGATGCTGTGGCGTGGATTTCCAGAGCACAATGGCTCGCCTTGCGACGCAATTCTGGGACAGCGGGACGCCGCACATTGCGATCACAATATGTCCTCCTACTATCCCAGCGCGGCCAGTGTGAACATGCCCTATGCGACGGTTGAAGCCGGTGGCCAGCTGATTGTGGCCGATACCGCGAACTCGCGTCTGCTCGGCTGGGCAGACAGCGCCACCGGCATTGCGGCGAACCGGCTTTGTGGTCAGCCGGACTTCGCCAGCAAGGGCGACAATCGCTGGGGCATGCCCGAACGAGACAGCCTGTGCTGGCCCTATGGCCTGTCAGCGCTGGGTGATCTGGTGGCGGTTGCCGATAGCGGCAACAATCGCGTCCTTTTGTGGAATCTGGCGCGGTGACCGGCGAACGCCTTTTGGTACGCGGCCAGGTGCAGGGCGTAGGCTTCCGGCCCACTGTATGGCGGGTTGCACGCGAGCTTGAGCTAACCGGTGATGTGCGCAACACCAGCAGCGGGGTTGAAATTCGCCTTTGGGGCGAAGCGGTGTCGCGCTTTGAAAGCGAACTGCGCGCGGCGCTGCCTGCATTGGCGCGGATTGATGCGATAGAACGCGTGGCAATTGATGCTGTGCGGCCCGAGAGCTTCGTTATCGGTGCATCGGAAGGTGACGGCATGCGCGGGGCTGTAACGCCCGATGCGGCAATCTGCTCCGCCTGCCTTGAAGAAGTGCGCGATCCTTTCGAGCGTCGCTATCGCTACCCCTTTACCAATTGTACCGAATGCGGGCCGCGTTTCTCGATTATCGAGACCGGCCCCTATGATCGTGCCCGCACGACCATGAGAGGTTTCGCGATGTGCCCGGAATGCGGAGAGCAATATTCCGATCCGACAGACCGGCGCTTCCATGCCCAACCTATCGCGTGCCATGTTTGCGGACCGCGCGCATGGATCGAGCGCCTTGGCCCCGGTACTGTTAATCACGAAGCCTTTTCGATGATGGACGACGTGGATGCCGCAGGCGGCATGCTGATGAACGGGCATATCGTCGCCATCAAGGGGCTTGGCGGCTTTCATCTCGCCTGTGATGCCACCCGCGCGGAGGTGGTGGCCGATCTGCGTATGCGAAAACGGCGCAGGGGCAAGGCCTTTGCCCTGATGGCGCGCGATCTGGACGTTATCCGCCGTTATGCCGAATTCTCGGATCAGGAAGCCGAACTGCTGGCATCGCCTGAAGCGCCGATCGTGTTGCTGCGCGCATCGGGGGAGCCGCTGGCTGAAGCGGTGGCGCCGGGGCTGGACCGGATCGGCTTCATGCTGCCTCACACCCCGCTGCATCACCTGCTGTTGCGGCGGATGAAGCGCCCGGTGGTGATGACTTCGGGCAATCTCTCAGGCCGCCCGCAATGTACCTCTAACGAGCAGGCCCGTGCCGAACTGGAAGGCATTGCCGAATTTGCGCTGATGCACGACCGGGACATTGCCAACCGGATCGACGACAGCGTTACGCGGGTCGATCTGGGCCGGGTCCGGCTGCTGCGCCGCGCGCGCGGCTACGCCCCCAGAGCTATCGACCTGCCCACCGGCTTTCCGCGTGACATTTCGCTACTGGCCATGGGCGCGGAGCTTAAGAACAGCTTCTGTCTGGTGCGCGATGGCGAAGCTGTGCTGAGCCAGCACATGGGCGATCTGGAGGATGCGGCCACCGAAGATGATGTGCGCCGCAACCTCGATCTTTACAACCAGCTCTACGACCATCGGCCCGCGGCAATCGCGGTGGACGCGCATCCCGAATATCTTTCGACCAAGCATGGGCGCGAAATCGCGGATGGACGGCTGGTGATCGCGGTACAGCATCACCACGCCCATATCGCCGCCTGTCTGGCCGAAAACGGCCGCTCGCTCGATGCCGCCCCTGTACTGGGAATCGCGCTTGACGGTCTGGGTCTGGGTGATGACGGCACGATCTGGGGCGGTGAGTTCCTGATCTGCGATTATTGCGGATACCGTCGTGCCGGGATGCTCAAGCCGGTCGCACTACCGGGTGGGACTGCGGCGATCCGCGAACCCTGGCGCAATGCCTATGCCCATTTGATGGCGCAGATGGGCTGGGCCGAATTCGCGATGAATTTCGCTGACCTGCCATTGTTTGCCCGCCTTTCCGCCATGCCGCGATCCACGATCGATGCGATGATCGCCAGCGGCACCAATAGCCCACTTTCTTCCTCATGCGGGCGGTTGTTCGATGCCGCAGCGGCGATCTGCGGTCTCGCCTGGGATCGGCAGGAATATGAAGGACAGGCAGCCATGTTGCTGGAAGCAGCAATCGATCCGGCGGCGCTGAATGAGCCGGACGATCTGGCCTATCCTTTTTCCATTCCGTTGCTGGGCGGGCGTGGGCTTCCCTATGTTGAACCGCTCGCCGTGTGGCGGGCGATGCTGGGTGACCTGCTGCTGAATACGCCGGTTGGGGTGATGTGCGCGCGGTTCCATCGCGGCCTCGCACGGTCTGTTGTGGCCATGGCGCAGCGCCTGACCGCAGACGATGGCCCTGATACTGTGGCCCTGTCTGGCGGCTGTTTCCAGAACGCCACGCTGTTCCGCCTGGTCCATGAAGGATTGGAACAGCTGGGGCTCAACGTCCTCAGCCACTCGAGAGTGCCCGCCAATGATGGCGGTCTGGCTTTGGGGCAGGCCGCTGTGGCCATGGCCCATTTGCACGAAGCGACCGCGGAAACCGAAAATGGGAGAGAAGTATGTGCTTAGGTATTCCGGGGCAGATCGTGGAGATCACCGATGCCGGGCGCAAGCTGGGCGTGGCCAATGTCTCCGGCGTGCGGCGCCCGGTCAACCTCGCCTGCGTTATTGGCGAAGGCAGTGTCGAAGACCTGATCGGCACATGGGTGCTGATCCATGTCGGATTTGCCATGAGCAAGATTGACGAGGATCAGGCGGCCGAAACACTGCGCATCCTGACCGAGCTGGGAGAGGCGCAGCAGGAACTTGCAGCCATGCGCGACGGCGATCGCGCGTTGGGAGACGCGCAGTGGTGACCACTGGCCCTGCCTTGAATGCGCTTTATCCGCATATGCGCAGAGGTGGCGAACAGCTCCGTGCCTCGGCGCAAAGCCTGCGCCATTCGGTTGAAAGCAAGGCTCGGGACCACACTGAGGTGTTCGGCAAGTTTTTTGCAGAACAGGCAGACGAACTGGTCGCCGCCGCGACCACGCTGGCCGCAAGCTATCGCCAGGGCGGACGCCTGCTGGCCATGGGCAATGGCGGATCGAGCTGTGATGCCGCGCATGTCGCGGTGGAGTTTCTCCATCCAGTGACCGCCGGAAGGCCGGCGCTGGGTGCGATCAACCTCGCGGCCGATGTCGCGATGCTGACGGCAGTCGGTAATGATGTCGGACAGGACCATGTGTTCGTGCGTCCGCTGATTGCCCACGGGCGGCACGGTGATTGCCTGATCGGCTTTTCGACCAGCGGCAATTCCGCAAACCTCATCCGGGCTTTTGCCAAGGCGCGGGAGATGGGCATTGCCACGATCGGCCTGGCGGGTGGTGACGGGGGCGAGATGGCCCGCGCCGGACTGGATCATCTGCTGGTGGTCCCAACAGGCTCGATCCACCGGGTGCAGGAATGCCACCTCGCGGCCTATCACATCCTCTGGGACCTGACCCACACGCTGCTAGCCAATGACCGGGCCGCACCGCTGGAGGCAGGCGCATGAAGTATGTCGACGAATTCCGCGATCCGGTTCGCGCCGGTGTCCTGCTCAAGGAAATCGAGGCCCTGACTGCACAGATCATGGCCGGGCGCGATCGCCCGGTCGTCATCATGGAAGTGTGCGGCGGCCACACGCATTCGATCTTCCGATACGGCATCGAGAAGATGCTTCCGCCGGAAATCGAGTTTGCCCATGGGCCGGGCTGTCCGGTTTGCGTGTTGCCGATGGGCCGGGTCGATGATTGCGTGGAACTGGCTATGAAGCCGGAGGTGATCTTCACTACGTTTGGTGATGCCATGCGCGTGCCGGGATCGCGGCTCAGCCTGCTAGGCGCAAAGGCCGAAGGGGCCGATGTGCGGATGGTCTATTCACCACTCGATGCCCTCGCGCTGGCCCGTGCGAACCCGGACCGCGAAGTGGTTTTCTTCGGCCTCGGCTTCGAGACGACGATGCCCTCCACAGCCCTGACAATCCTGCAGGCCCAGGCAGAAGGGATCGGCAATTTCTCGCTGTTCTGCAACCACATCACCATCATCCCCACGATCAAGGCGATCCTCGATTCACCCGATATGGGGATCGATGGCTTTCTCGGGCCGGGCCATGTCTCGATGGTCATCGGCACTGATCCCTATGACTTCATCGCACGCGACTACCACCGTCCGCTGGTGGTCGCCGGCTTCGAACCGCTCGACGTATTGCATTCGGTTTGGATGGTGCTTCGGCAGATGGCCGAAGGCCGGGCGGAGATCGAAAACCAGTATGCCCGGATTGTGCCACGCCATGGCAATGAAGCTTCGCTGGCTGCGGTTACGGAAGTATTCGAACTGCGGGAATTCTTCGAATGGCGCGGGCTGGGCTCGATTGACCATTCTGGCGTCCAGATTCGCGAGGCCTATGCGGCCTGGGATGCTGAGCGAAAATTTGCCGTTGCATCGCCTAGCATTCCGGATCCCAAGGCTTGCCAGTGCGGCGAAGTGCTGAAAGGCGCGATCAAGCCATGGCAGTGCAAGCTGTTCGGTCGGTCGTGCACACCGGAAACACCGATGGGTGCCCTGATGGTTTCGTCTGAAGGAGCATGTGCCGCCTATTATCAGTATGGCGGGATCGATGCGGTGCCGGAGCCAGCGCAATGAACGCTGTAACTCCCACTGGCAACGGACGGCTGCGAGCGGAGCGGGTGACGCTGGCGCATGGCGGTGGCGGCAAGGCCATGCGGGATCTGATCGAGGATGTGTTTACCTCGGTTTTCGAACCCGACGGGTTGGAAGACCAGGCGCGGTTGAGCCACGAAATGTTGGCCGTGGAGGGTGCCCGGCTGGCCTTCACCACGGACAGTTTCGTAGTGCAGCCGCTCGAGTTCCCCGGTGGCGATATCGGCAAGATTGCGGTTTGCGGCACAGTTAACGACCTTACCGTCGGCGGCGCGCAACCGCTGTGGCTGTCGGCGGCCTTTATCATTGAGGAAGGCACCGAAGTCGCCTTGCTACGCCGCGTGGCAGCGGCCATGCGTAGGGCGGCCGACGAGGCCGGTGTGCGGATCGTGACCGGCGATACCAAGGTGGTTGAGCGCGGTGCTGCCGATACGCTTTTCGTCACCACTTCCGGAGTGGGAGTCATCCCTGCTGGACGCGAACTTGCCGCGGAGAAAGTTCGCGCGGGCGATGTCGCGCTGGTCAACGGTGTATTGGGTGATCATGGCGCCGCCATTCTGGCCGCGCGTGGAGACATGGCTTTCGAGGCGGATATTCGTTCGGATTGCCGCCCGCTCAATCACCTGATGGAAGCGGTGATCGAAGCCGCACCGGGTGTGCGCTGTGCGCGGGATGCCACCAGAGGAGGCCTGGCCAGCGCACTCAACGAAATATCGCAAGCCTCGGCCATCGGGATCGAGATCGACGAGGCCAGATTGCCAATGAGGGCCGAGGTCAAGGGCGTGTGCGAACTGCTCGGGCTTGATCCACTCTATCTCGCCAATGAAGGGGCGCTGGTGCTGTTCGTTCCAGAGGAGCAGGCGGAAGCTGCGCTGGCAGCCATGCGCTCAACCGAGGCAGGGCGCGATGCAGCCATTATCGGGCGCGCGGCAGAGATGCGCAGCCCGCGCGTGGTCATGCATAGCCTGTTCGGCGGAAGCCGGATCGTCGACATGCTGGTCGGCGAGCAACTGCCGCGTATCTGCTGAGGGAGAAGACCTGCCATGCAACTCTCGTTGATCGCCCTGGGTTTCCTTGCCGGAATGGGCCATGCGCTCGAACCCGATCACCTCGCCGCAGTCGGTGCCATGGCCACGGGACGGAATTCGCGCCGGTCAATGGTGCTGCGGGGTGCTGCGTGGGGGCTAGGGCATACGCTCACCCTGCTCGCGATCTGTTCTGCAGTGATCCTGCTGGGCATGGCATTGACAGGCCGCACGGCAGCCCTTCTGGAGAGCGCCGTTGGCTTCATGCTGATTCTGCTGGGGGGTGATGTACTTTGGCGGATGCGCAAGGCACGGGTGCATTTCCACCTGCACGATCATTCCGATGGCGAACGTCATTTTCATGCTCACAGCCATCTTGGCGAACGGGCGCCCCATGATGCGAGCCGCCACGATCACTCTCACCCCCACAAATTTCCCTTGAAAGCGCTGGCTGTCGGGCTGGTGCATGGCGCAGCTGGATCGGCTGCCCTGCTTACACTGGCAGTCGCTTCAGTGGGTGATCCTCTGCTGGCGGTCATCTATGTTCTGCTGTTCGGAGTTGGCTCTATTGCAGGAATGGCTGCGCTCAGCTTTATCGCCTCCTGGCCGCTTGGCTATGCAGAGCGAGTTGCCTTGCGACTTCATCGAGCGCTGAATCTGTCATTGGCTGTGCTGGCAATTGGCCTGGGTTTGCACACGATCTACGCCAACCTGCCTGGCGTGTTGGGGGCGGCCTGATGCACGAGCTGTCTCTTGCCCGGAATATTGTCGCCATTGTTGGTGATCACGCGCAGGGTCGGCGGGTGTCGCGTGTGCGCCTGGCAGTCGGCCCCTATGCCTGCGTAGAGCGCGAGGCGATCCGATTTTCATTCGAGGTGGTGAGCGAAGGTACGCTGCTCGAGAAGGCTGCACTCGAATTTCTGGAAGGCGAGACCGACCAGTTCATCATCAAGGACTTCGACATGGAGGAAATGGCCTGATGTGCGGCACCTGCGGATGCACCGATCCTGACAACGAGATCGCGATGATCGACCCGGAAACCGGAAAGCGAGTGCTGCTTCGCAGCGGCGATGACCATTCCCACGATCATGACCACTCCCACGATCACAATCATTCACACGATCATGATCATTCACACGGGCACCATCATCACCACCATCATGATCACGGGCATGACCATCATCACCACCATCATGATCACGGGCATGACCATCATCACCACGGCGAACAAGCGGCGCGTGTATCGCTGGAAACCGCCGTGCTTGACCGGAATGATCGCCAGGCGGCTCGCAACCGGGGCTGGTTCGAAGGGCGCGGTGTTGTCGCGCTCAATCTCGTCAGTTCGCCAGGGGCTGGCAAGACGACCTTGCTCGAAACCACGATCCGGGCGCTGGAAGGAAGTCTGCCGATTGCCGTTATCGAGGGTGATCAACAGACGGCCAATGATGCCACGCGCATTCGCGAAGCGGGGGCCCGTGCAATCCAGATCAACACTGGAGCCGGCTGTCACCTCGAAGCCGATATGGTTGCCCGCGCTGTTGAAGAACTCGCACCGAAATCCGGCTCGTTGCTGCTGATCGAGAATGTCGGCAATCTTGTTTGTCCGGCGATGTTCGATCTGGGTGAGCGGATGAAGGTCGCCGTTATCTCCACCCCGGAGGGCGAGGACAAGCCACTCAAATATCCGCACATGTTCCGCGCAGCAGAGGTGGTGCTGATCAACAAGATCGACCTCGCCCCGCATGTTGGATTCGACGAGGCCGCATGCCGCTCAAACATCTCCTCAGTAAACCCCAATGCGCGCGTCTTGCTGGTTTCCGCCCGCACCGGTGAAGGGATGGACGCGTGGTACGATTTCCTGCGAGCAATGGTGTCAGCAGCCGCAGATGGCGGGTGCCTCATTTAGGCGGGACTGCCCACGGGATTAAGATCGTCATCTTGCCCTATCGAGGAATGGCGTCTTTCTTTAGTTTTAGCGCACAGACCGGACGGTCCGAAACCGGCCCTGTTTCACCCATAATCCGCCGCGTGAATCTATGTCCGGTTTCAACGGTTGGTTCTGAGACCGGGAACGACGGCTTTGTCGGCGGCAGTTGACAGAGGCATTGGGTCGAACGAACGGGAGCTTCCTTTATCCTCGCGCCTATAACCGTACAGGCAGAAGTCGGCCTAATATCAGGCGCTAAATTGGTTCAGATCATTCCTCATTATGTGGCGCTTAGGTGCCAACCACCTTCAAATCTGTCCGAAATTGTCATACACTTTTCGGACATCATGCTTGTCTACCTGATAACTGCTCGCCGAAGAGGCTTCGCCATCATGAATCTCGAGCGAGCCGCTTGCAAGCGGGACTGGTCAATGCCCATATAGCGTCAATTACCTCCTGCAGTTCGACACTCTCGAGATCGATTGAGGATGCGTAGGCTTTCCATTGGCGTTGTTTGTTCGGATCGTCGGCCATCTCCGGCGTAAGGCCGGCAGGTCGTTCAGTGGGGATGGCTGTTTCCCGCCGCTCGAAAGTCGCGGCCAAGGCGGCATCGAGTTCTTCGTCGGGGACATTGATTGACCTTGGGATCGCCCACAGATCGTAGAAGTCCTTCATGCGTCCGTTGGCAATTCCGAGCACCACGATTGCCTGGAACTTCTCGGCTATCACTGTTGCGGGAGGATAGGTCCGGATGTTCGGCGCGGGCAGATCGAGCAGCGTTGGATAGTCCAGCTGACGTGTCGGGTCGGCCATCGCGTCGCCGAAACCAATGTCGATGGTGATCGGGATGCGCGTCTTCTCGAGATAGGCGACGGTCTTCAGGCGAGTGCCGCCATACTCCATCTCCTCGCGGATTGCCGTCGCCGAGAGGTTGTCGATATCGAAGACCAGTCCGTCGTCTACATCGACGCTCATGATTTCCTTGAAATCCGCCACAAGCTGGTCCGCATCCGCATCGCCGTGTCCAAGGAAATCGGCATCGCGCGTGACCCGGTTGTCGTCGTCGAGCCAGACGGTCACGAGCATCCCGCCCTTGAGCACGAAACGATCGCGATGCGCGGAAAGTGACAGACGATAGAGCAGGCGCTCAAGCGCGAAGCGCACGAGCACGACATCGAACACCTTGCCTTCCGCCCGTGCCAGGTTGAGCAGGCGATCCTTGACCGACTTTGCGAGGTTGACCGGCGGCTTAGCCATTGGAGGTGAGGGCTTCGAGATAGGGTTGCATTTTCTTCCAAGCTCCGCCCTCGACGGCGGCCTGGGCTATTTCGCCGGGCCGTGCCTTGCGCTGTTCAATCGCGGCGCGAAGGCCTTCGATTGCGACCGAGCGGTCCACGAGCTTCGGGTTCCTGAAGATATCCGCCAGCGTCTTGGGCACGGAATAGATGGGTACGGATACGCCGGCGATCTGGTGGTGCTCGATCCCTTGCTGGAGGTACTTGTCGTTGAAGCGAACGGTGCGAATTGGCGGATAGGATAGGGTCGGCGACCAATCCTGGTTTCCGATTGCTACCCAAATGCGGCGTGGCATCTGGTCGGTAAGGCCATGAAAGGCGAGCGCCGAGAGCATCGCAATCACGCCCTTGGGGATCTTCTTTGCTATTTCCGCCAGGGCCTGGTCTGCGTCGTTATCGGCATCGGCGTATTGATAGAGGCCGCGCGAGATCCTCTCGATCTCGCCGTCCTCGACTGCCCTGGCAATGGTTTGAGGGGCGACGCCTGCCTTGCGCAGGTCACGCGCGCGCAGGATGGGCTGCGCGCCGAACAGTTCGCGCAGGGTGTCGCGCTGTGTTCCTTGCTCTTCCGGCATCGCGTGACATTTCCTCAAACTAGAATTCATATTATCCGAGGAATTGTCACATAGCACTGGACTGCCGGGACCCGCAAGCGCGTAGTCCGTTCCGAACCCTTGGCCTAGGTCTATCGACCGCAAAAGGTCAGAGCGCGCGCCCGAACCAGATCACCCGCCCGACCACGTGCACTTCGGAGCGGTCCATGTCGTTCCAGGTCGGATAGGCGGGATTGTCGCTGGCGACTGTGATCTGACGCGCTCCTGGTTTGATTGCGATGCGTTTGACAGCCAGCACATCGTCCGTGCGCAGAACATAGATGCCATCGCGCAGTCGGGCGCCATGATCCGATGCATCGACGAGAACCTCGTCGCCGTCGCTCAGGGTAGGCTCCATGGAATCCCCCAGAACGCGGACGATCGACAGGCTGGCGCTCTTGGCAGGGGTCAGTGCGCGCAGCCAGCGCTCGTCGAATCCAAACCGGGTGTAAGCATTTTCGCTCGCAGCAATCGCCCCAAATCCGGCCGAAGCCTGGACATCGAGAATGTGGATTTCGACCATGCCGTCGTTCTCGCTCTTTTCCGGCCCGCCGAGCACATGCTCCTCAACCCCCAGGAAGGAGGCAAGCATTCGGCGATCGTCTGGTTCGAGCGTCTTGGGCGAACCACGCTTGATGAACTGCTGGATGTAGCTGGGGTTGCGACCGAGCATCCGCGAGATCGCGGCATAGCCGCTTCCCCGTTCACGCAGGAGCCGGTCGAGCTCTTGTCTGACATGTTCCATCGTCTGGTGCCTTCGTTCTGGATCGTAGGATTCTTCCTAGACCTGAGGATGCTTTCCTACTAAGAACATAACAAGAACACAAGTGATTCTTGAGCTGATGCGAGATGTCAATGACCCTCCTGGAACGGATCGAAAGCCATCTGAGAGATAACGACATTTCCGCGACCACCTTCGGTAGGGAGGCGGTCGGCGATCCGCGCTTCGTGCTCGATCTCAGGAAAGGCCGCAATCCGCGCCGCAGGACCGTCATGCGGCTGGAAGCCTACCTTGCTGAGTGTGGAGCCAGGGAGTGCGCTTGCCAGTCTAGGAACGGCGGCACCACGACCAGGGGCGCCATTGCGCAATTCAATTATCCGGCCAAGTCGGCTATGCTCGACAGGCTCGAAACTGGAGCGCCCGAGAGGAGAGGCCACTCTGGATCTGGCGAAGGAGACAATCGATGACCAATCCTGACAACTCCCCGCCGTCTGCCAAGGAAGACTGGCAGGGCTTTCGCGAACTCGATCGTGCCATTGCCGAAAACCGGCTGACTGCGTACAGTTGGAAGAAGACCTGGGCTGACCCTTGGGGTCGGGCTGCGACTATCCTGTTTGGGGTACTTGTGGCTGCCTTCGCAATCTTTGTCGTGATCTACGACGGTCTTCTCTAACTCACCACTCCTTGATTTCGTCAGCTGCTTCCTCGGTGGCCCCGCGAGCATTACGCGTGCGGCCCTGGAGGTAGTCTCCAACGCTATCGACCCGTTCGCCGCCACGGCTTTGCACACGGCCCACAGCGCGGCCTATGTCCTCCCGCGAAGATGAGGGATCCGACAGGTTTCCGGGCATCGATCCCAGCCTTGCTGATCCGCGGACGTCACCTCTGCTCCCAACACTCGGTCGCGAGATCGGTGCGGCAGCGAGCAGGGTAAGCTCGCCTTCGATAGCGTCTTGGAGCCGATCGGCGTAGCTGGCGACAAAGCGCGCTTGCAGTTGCTGTCCGGCCGGGCTCATTTGGAATGCGATGTCGTCGAAGCGAACGGGGCCGTAGTAGTCGCGATTGGCTTCGATCTCGGCCATCCCCCATTCGCGATAGGCCTGGCTCAAGTTGAGTGTGCCGGCCGTATTGGCGCTTTCGTACCAGCTGGCCTGGTCCTCAAGACGGCTGGCGAGTTCCTCAGCGCGACGTGCTTCGACCGTGTAGCTCTGGGCCTCGGTGAGAGAGGTGTTGAGACCCGACGCGGTGGTCGAGACGAGGCTTTCGGAACTGGAACTGGTCTCCCGCAGGAATCCCTCGCGCGTGCTCGACCAGTTGTTGCTCTCGGAAATCTGGCGCAGCGTCGAGAGCAGCCGTGACCGATCCTCTGACGCAATCCCCATATCGCTGTCAGTCCAGCTTTGCTGGCGTCCTCCACGCAATCCGGCATCGCCGCGAATATTGCCTCGATTCCCGCGCGCACCGATTCCGGCCTCACCATTCAGGAACCAGGACACGGTGATGTCGTCCGAGGCCCGCCGCGACAGCCCGAACTGCTGTTGCAGCGTGCGCGAGGCATTGTCGATCTCGCTGAAGGTGGTGCCAATGCTGTCTCCTGACGAGGTCCCGCTGACGGTCTCGTTCGACTGTCCGGTCGAATAGGCATCGCGCAGCTCGAAGAAGCGCGTGATAGCCGAACTCGTCGATTGCTGCGCGAGGTTGGAGTAGGTTTCGCTCTGGCTGCGGCTTTGCCCGGCAATGGTCGACAGCCTGCTCGAGAAGTCCGAGCCCAGCGTCGGCGCAAAAGGATAGCTCGAGGTCGGGACGTGGGCGAACTCGGCATCTGGAAAGCCCGTGGTCTGCGTACCGCTGTCGCCGAAGCTGCGCGTCTGGCCCGCGCCATAGGCGATGTTGGGCGCAAGATTGCCCTGCGCGAACTGCCGCGAGAAGACGGACGAATTCTCAAGATTGGTGTTGCCGAGCGAGATGTTCCCCGTGCTCGCTTCGCGTGCGGCTTCCTCGGCCGCGTTCTGGCTGGGATTGAGGTAGGAGGTCGCCTGGCCGGAGATGGCCATCGCTCCGCGGGCAACGCCGCCCGCGAGGAACGGAATTGACGCGACGAGGTAACCTGCGAGCACGCCGATATCCGAGTTCACATCGGACATGCCTGCGAAGGTCGCGAGGCTGAGGCCGGTATCCCCGCCAGCAGCAGCCACATCGCTCGCACCCTTGAACATGAGGATCATGTGGAGGATCACGACGAGCGGTCCCCAGGCGGCAAGGTAGAAAAAGCCGGTGACATAGCCGCGCAAGGCAATCGGCCCTGTTCGAGGCATGAGGAAAAGCGGGAAGAGCACCGGAAAGAGCGCATAGAAGACCACGGTCAGAACGACATTGAGGATCGGCACCCATTTCATCGAATTGTGCGCGATCGAGGAATAGGTGCGCTCGGTCTGGATATCGGCGCGGGTCTGAGCGAAGACATCGATGCTGCCCATGCCGCTCGCCCCGGCAAAGCCGTGCATCGCCTGGTTCATGGCGTTGATCGAGAGCACCTGGCGGAAGATGTCGCTGGCATTGCTCGAAACCCCCGAAAGGTAGCTGTAGGCGATGGGCAGGTCGGCAAAAAGCTTGGCGCGTGCGAGCGCCTCGGTCTGGCGCGGATAGAGCTGGCGCCCGAAGGCGCTGCCCATGTCGTCGATGAGGTTCGCCCACTGGCCACCCAGCGTATTGTAGGCTTCGCGGCAGGTGGTGACGACTGATGTGACCTCGCCGGTATTGACGTCACGGATCAGGAAACGCTGCGCGCGCGCTTCGCTGCCCGGGCCGATGGTCGCCCAGATATCGGCGCTCTCGGCTAGTTCCTGCATTGAATAGCGACCGAGCAGCACGTCGTAGAAGACGCATTGCTTGAAATGCTCGTCGAGATTGGCGGCGAATTCGGGATCGGAAATACGCAAGCCACGGGTCGCCTCGAGGAGCCGCGCGCCGTAGATCAACCCGTTCTTCGAATAGTTGAGGTCGTCGGGCAGGCCGAAGACCAGCTCGGCCGAGTGGGTGAGATAGTCGCCAGCCTGGCTGGTGAAACTCGCCATCAGCGCAAGGCCCAGCGGGACATTGGCTACCGTTGCAGGTGCAAGGCTTGGATTAACACGGTCGGTAACATGGACGTCCATGCGCGGAACCATCAGGCACATGTAGATGAGCGTGGCACCAAGGAACCAGTTGACCCAGGCGCGCCAGTCCTGGTTGAAGGCGAGCACGATGACGCCAAGCGCCATGCCCATGACCAGCGCGACCTGGATCAGGCTCTTGTAGCCGCTCGCGCCGGTCCAGGCGGCGACCGCGTTGAAGACATTGACGAGATATTCGCCGCCGCCGACCGTGTAGACTTCGACCATGGTTCCTCGCCTCTACGGAGTGATCGAACGTGACTGGATGCCGCGCGACCAGTCGAGCGCGGCGGCCATCGAGGGCGACATCGAGGCCGCCAACATGTTCTCGATCATCGCGGTCTTCTCGATGATCTGGACGATGGCGGTCACGCGCGCCTGTCCGGTCGCCTGCCGACTGGCGAGCTGGTTTTGGACCTCGGCGACCTGTGCGCGCCAGAGCGTCAGCTTGGCTTCGTCGGCGGCAATGAAACTCGCCATCGAGCGGCTCGCTTCGGATGAAATCCGCTCGAGGATCGCGTGCAAGAGGTCGATGCTGGTGACCTCGGCAAGCGTGGCGCGATCGTCGGTTGCCATGCCGCGGCCATAGGCGGCCTGAACGGTGAGAATCTTGTACAATGGTAGCGAAGCCACCTGCAGCAGTTCAATTTCGGCAGCGCCGATTGCAGTGTCCTCGCGGATGGCTTCGACCATGTTGCCGATCATGGTCGCGACGCGCGGACGGATTGCCTTGGCCGACGACAAGCTCAATTGCTGGAAGGTGGGGCTGAGGCAGAGGTCGGGCTCGTCGCAGCGGAAGACCTGCACGCTCTGCCCCTGCGTCCCGTCGAGCAGCGCGGTCACCAGCGTCGAGGAAGCGTCGCCGGCAAAGGGAACGAAACTGCCCGGATCATCGTCGCTTGGCGGCACGTAAATCACCGTGCCGATCAGCGTCATCGCATATTCGGCGAGGTCGCGGTCGAAACTGCCCCCAGGGTTGAAGAAGGCGGATTCCTTGAGGACATGCCAGGTGTAATTGCGCGGCACGCCGGGATTGACGTCCTCGAAGTCGGTTCCGCCAGCATTGTTGGTGCTCTCGCGTTGGCCGCGCGTGCCGCAGCCATGCTTGGCAGCGGCATAGTCGGTGAAGATCCCGGTCGAATTGCCGATCGCTTCGCAGATCGCCTTGTCGGCCAAATCGCCCTGCGGCCAGACGCCGCCAACGAGGCCCTGCGCCAATTCGCAGGAGTTGATCGACAGCTCATTCATGAGCTGCGCCTTCTGGCTAAACTCCTGCATGATCTTGTTGCACTCGGGGCAGATCGTGTCGATCGCGAGGCTGAAGGCGAAGCCGACCGCATTGTTGGCGACCGCCTTCAAGAGCGCGACCATTTCGCTCGCATTGATGAAGGAGAAGGAGCCGGCAAAGATGTCGATCCCACCGCAACCCGCGCGCGCGCGGCAGCTGGAGATTGGCAATGTTGGTGGTCT